>ERZ779896.1117-NODE-1117-length-25182-cov-8.480957_pt1 | contig 25182 bp, 30 predicted proteins | sample MGYA00511067_ERZ779896 | MGnify/ENA primary metagenome ERZ779896 (study PRJEB29588, sample SAMEA2161597) | human gut metagenome | biome: human gut; feature: human-associated habitat; material: faeces | place: Denmark | collected 2008/2010 ... | reverse complement strand
GACAACCTTACAGTGGGCGGTGACCTCTATCTCAGAGGCACCCCGATTCAGACGTTGCCGGACAACCTTACAGTGGGTGGCTACCTCTATCTCAGAGGCACCCAGATATCCAAAAAGGCCGCAATAAAAAAGGCAAACAAATTACATGATGGCGACTATGTGCCCAATCGATATCTATATGCTGACGACATATTAACCCATATAAAGGGTCGACGGGATATTAAAGGGTATGTGTTCTACAAAGGCAAAATCCCGGGCCGCAACGTATTATTTGATGGGACGAATTATGCCCATTGTGAAACGTTCGGGGATGGTGTTCGGGATCTGGCGTTTAAGGCCGCCATGAATCGAGGGGCAGATCAATACAAGCACCTCACCTTGGATAGCTGCCTCACGGCGGATGAAATCATCCCAATGTACCGGATCATAACCGGCGCTTGTTCGCAAGGAACGAAAAAGTTTGTGGACAGCCTGGGAACCTTAAAAGACAGCTACACCATACGGGAGGTAATCGACATAACGAGCGGGCAATACGGATCTGGTACATTCAAAGCATTCTTTAACCAGAAATAAGAGGCGAAAAATATGGTCGTGGGCAAAAATAAAAGCCGCCCGCGCTGGTGCAACAGCGAGGACGGCAACAGGGAAAAACGTACCACTCATAGTATACACCAGGGAGGGAGGCGCGTCAAGCCTCCGAAAGGAACGGAAGCATGAAGATCAAAATTGAAGATATCCGAATTAACGACGGGAGACGAAAGATTGACGAAAAAACCGTAAATGAACTAATGGGAAGCATAGAATGCTACGGCCTCATAAACCCGGTTACCGTTGATAAAAATATGGTACTGATCGCCGGTAATCATCGTCTGCAAGCCTGCAAACGCCTGGGCTGGGAAGAAATTGAGTGCACGGTTATGGATCTAGACAAAATGAAAGCAGAGCTTGCCGAAATCGATGAAAACCTGATCCGGAAGGAACTGGACTTCATCGAGCAGGGCGAACAACTAGCGCGGCGGAAGGAAATCTATGAGGCGCTGCACCCGGAGACGAAGGCAACTTATGCTGGTGGAACTTTTAGAGGAAATCAGCATAATGAGGTGGCGGACACGGTGTCCGCCACCAAAATCAAATCGTTCTCCGAAGATACAGCAGAAAAAACCGGTATATCTCCCAGACACGTCCGGCGAAGAATCCAAGTTTCCAGGGATCTACAGCCGGAGGTTAAGGAGATCGTGAGGGAAAACAAAATCGGAGTTAAATCTGCGGAAAAGCTGGCACGAATCAAAGATCCAGATGTACAGAAGACCACGGCGCAGAAGCTGGCTGCCGGTGAGATCAAGTCATCCGAAATCACAGCAAAACCAGTAAAGCCAAAGACCACACGTGACATTGTAGCAGAGATCAAGGACACAGAAAAGGATTTTACCTGTACGCCGGATATGCTTATATCTGAATATGGAGCAACTGCAACATCCTTTGCGAAAAGCCTTGATATGTACCAAGATCCGTATTATTCCCATGCGTTTTCCAGCATGACAGACGCACAATTTGGGAAAATGCAAACAATCAGCGCGGCAATCATCGCCTCTATACAAAGGCTTGAAAGCCTCAGAGAAAGGAATTGAAGAAAAATGTTTAAGAGCAATCAGAGAAATTTCAATGACATCATTCCCGCCGATTTCAGCGCCACGCCTTATACTGACAAGCAGTTGTCAACCTCCGTCCTCACGTCCGGCCAAGGATACCAGAGGCCAGTACGCCAGAAAAACGTCCAGAGAATCATCGATGAATTTAATCCCATGCTGCTGGATCCGATTATTGTAAATTTCCGGGGCGGTAAATACTATGTGATCGATGGCCAGCACCGCATTGTTGCCATTAAAAGGATGAACAACGGCGGCGATTGCATGGTGCAGTGCAAAGTATTAAATGGTCTGTCCTACGAAGAAGAAGCGATGCTTTATCACAAACTGGATGCCGGGAAGAAAAGGTTGAGCCTTGCGGACGATACCAGGGCAAGAGCGGAATCTGGCGAGGATTTGGATGTCAAGGAGATTCAACGCGCCATGAGGCTGGCGGGTTTCTGCTGGAATTTCGACAAAGCCGGAAGCGGATCCGCCAATAACGTCAATGCCGTAAGGGCGGTTCTAAACGCGCACAAACTGCTTGGTTATGAGCAATTTTACAGAATGCTCCGTCTGATCCGTAAGACGTGGGATGGCAAACCATCTTCTCTGAGTTCTTATATAATTTCCGGGGCGGCACTGTTTATCCACACCTACGAAAAGGACATGGATGATAAATTGTTTGTTCGCCAATTGGCAAAATGTCAACCCGAGGAAATTGTCAGCAGAGGAAAAACAGACGGCAGCACCCGGAATCAAGCGTTGAAATATGCGAAAGTAATCCTTGACAGATACAACTATACCCTTTGCAAAGGGCGCTTGCCCTATAAGTTTGAGGGGTGACAGCAATGGATCAAGAGAAAGCTTACATAGAGGTAACTGAGTTTTTGTGTACGGAGCTGAAAAGGATCAAAGTGCAGAGTGATCTGTACAAAGGCATGTGGGAGCATGCGGAGGAAGAGCTGAGGAAGCTGAAGGAGATGGAGAGCGATGTGCGCGGAGTGCAGGCAGATACCCTGTGATCCTCGGTGCCCCAACGCGCCGGACCCTGACCCGGATTATATTTGCGACAGGTGCGGGGAGCCGGTATACGATAATCTGTACTACGAGATGGACAACGGCGGCCGGGAATGTCCGAACTGCAACGAAAGGCGGGAGAGATACCTGTGATAGAAAATAACTATTTCAATGAGCTCAACAGTATCAATGTTTCCGAGAAAACCGAAAACAAAAATGGTCTTACCTATTTATCATGGGCATGGGCGTGGGGCGAACTGAAAAAGCGGCACCCCGACGCGACCTATACCATTTATGAAGATAAGGAAGAAAGATTTTATCATACCGACGGAAAAACGTGTTGGGTGAAAACCGGGGTTACGGTTTCGGGAATAGAGCATATTGAATATTTACCGGTTATGGATAACAAGAACAAATCGATTCCCGCGGATTCTGTAACAAGTTTTGATGTAAACAAAGCCGTGCAAAGGTCCTTGACAAAAGCAGTGGCGCGGCATGGACTTGGCTTGTACATATATGCGGGAGAAGACTTGCCGGATGAACCCGATGAAGAAATTTACTGCGCGGACTGCAATAGTCTGATTACCAGCACGAAAAAAAGGAATGGGGAACGCTGGCCACAGCGTGAGCTGATCGCCTATTCTAACGGCCGATTCAAGCGGACGTTGTGCCCCGCGTGTCAGAAAAAGGCGTTTGAAGCGGAGAAAGAAGCAGAAAAGAATGGAGCTTGAATTTGACCGCGCCCGATGGACGCATGACGGAGAAGGGTTCTGGCTGTGCCTGCGGGTGAAAATCCCGCAGGCGGCCCGACGGTTCGCGGAAGGGATGAAGCAGGCGGTATACACCGCGCTGCTTACCGAAAAGCGCAAAAAGCGGTCCCGGGACGCCAATGCATACGCCTGGGCCTTGATGGAGGAAATCGCCGCGAAAATAGGCTCATGCAAGGATGAGGTATATCTGCAAATGCTGGAGCGATATGGGGTGTTTACGCACATCATCGTGAAGCCGCAGGCGGTGGATATGCTGATGAGGGAATACCGTTTGTGCCGCTCTTTGGGAGAGGTGACGGTAAACGGACAAACCGGGGTGCAGATACAAGCGTATTTTGGCTCGTCCCAGTATGATACCAAGCAGATGTCGCGTCTGATTGACGGAATCATATACGAGGCGAGGGAGCTGGGGATCGAGACGGCGACACCGGAAGAGGTGGCGTTGATGAAATCGAGGTGGGGAAATGCACAAGCGGACAAAATTGCTTGATATATCCAAGGCTGTTAAGGATAAGGTATGGGAACGGGACGGACATCGTTGTATTTTGTGCGAATCCATATTCGCCATGCCGAACGCGCATTACATATCCAGGGCGCAGGGCGGGCTCGGCATACCGGAGAATGTGGTCACCTTATGCTACGTGTGTCACGACCAATACGATAACGGCGCCGACGGTCGGGAGATGAAGCCGAGAATCGCGGCGTATCTCCGAAGTCAATACCCGGACTGGGACGAAAGAAAGCTGGTGTACCGAAAATATGGGCTGCCGGATATGTGAATTAGGGAAGAAGGGGTATGGCAGCGCCTACGTCCACTGTCCGGCATATGGGCTGGTGCACATGAGCCATTGCACTAAGGATAAATGCCCGTACCACAGAAACGAGATCAGCACCGATTGGTGCCGGTACAAGAGGAAAAGAGGTGTTGCGGTTGGCACGTCCGCAAAAGACGGGGCTTGATTACTTTCCTGTCGATGTGGACATATTCTCGGATACCAAAATACGAATCGTGATGGCGCGATTCGGCGCGGACGGCTTTGCATTTTATATGTACTTGCTGTCCAGGATTTATAGGGACGGATTCTGTGTAAAAGCGGATGAGGATTTTATCCTGATAGCTTCCGCAGATCTGCAAATGAGCAGGGAGAAAATAGGACAGATGTTGAGCTTCTTCCTTGACCGGTCACTGCTTGACAGCATACTTTTCAAGGCGGACAAGATCCTGACGTCCAGTGGAATACAGAAGCGTTATCAGGAGGCTGTAAAGTCCCGGGCCTCCAAAAACGCTGTGACGGTAGACGGACGGTATTGGTTGTTGAAGACCGATGAAACCGAATCCTTTATTCAAGTGCGTCAACCTGAGAGTTTTTCCGAGAAAAACCCCAATAAATCCGAGAAAAACCCCAGTAAATCCGAGAATAACCCCCTAAAGGAAAGTAAAGGAAAGAAAAGTAAAGGAGAGGAGAGGAAAGCGCCGGCCTCCCCCACCCCCGCCGAACAGCGGGCGGAGCTGGAAAGGAAGTACGGGAAAACATTGGTGGAAGTGTACCTTACTAAGGTGGGAAAGTACCGCTATGAGGGAGACAAAGCCATAGAAAAGGCCGCGCAATGGTTGACGGAAGATGAGGCAAGAGGAAAGATCACGGCCTTGCCTCCGAAAGAAGAAACCTCCCTGGATATGGAGGGATATATGGCGCAGGTAATGACGTATGCGCCGAAATACAGAAAGGACGATGGAGTATGAATGTTATCTGCATAATGGGCCGTTTGACGGCAGACCCGGAGCTGCGGCATACGGCTTCACAGGTTCCGGTTACCAGCTTCACATTGGCGGTGGATCGGGCGTTTCAGCAGAAGGGTTCGGAACAGCGTCAGGCGGACTTCATTCCCGTGGTGGCCTGGAGGAATACGGCGGAATTTGTCTGCCGGTATTTCCGGAAGGGACAGAAGATGGCGGTAAAGGGCGAGCTGCAAACCCGGCAGTACACGGACAAGGAGGGCAACAAGCGCACGGCCTATGAGGTGGTGGCGGATCAGGTGTATTTTGTGGAATCGAAAGCGGCCAAACCGTCCGCCGATGTATCCGCCGCTCCCGGATATGATGGGTCTCCCGTCTTCTCCAACGCCGGAGCGGGGGATTTTGAAGAGATCGTTGACGATTCGGATTCGTTACCGTTTTGACGTACCGTTATACCATTCCATCCGTTCCGCCGAGCAACAACGAATACATAGGGCGTGACAACCGTTGGAAGTATCAGGAGATCAAGAAGCAATGGGCGTTGCTGGTGGCTGCTTACTGCCGCCCGAGGCCTCCCGCTCCGCTGGAGCACGCCTCTGTAACGCTGGTTTACTGCTTTGGGGATAACCGGAGGCGGGACCCGGACAATTACAGCGGCAAGATGATTCTGGATGGGCTGGTGAAAGCCGGAATCATCCGGGACGATAGCTTTGAAAGGATCGATCTGACGCTTCGGCGGGTGTACGACGGGGCAAAGCGGACAGAGGTTATTGTGGAGGAGATTGTATGTTGACAACGTGTAGCCGCTGCCGGCGGAGGGAGAAGGTGGAACTATGCGGGCGGTGATACGGTATCCGGGAAGCAAGTGGAGAATAGCGGACTGGATTATATCTCACTTTCCGGAAGGATATGAGAAGCTGGTATACCTGGAACCGTTCGCGGGATCGGGCGCGGTATTCTATAACAAGCGCCCGGGAGCTGTGGAGACAATCAACGATCTGGACGGCGATATCGTCAACCTGTTCCGTGTGTTGCGGGATAATCCGAAAGAACTGAAACGATTGTTGACCCTGACGCCGTACAGCCGGGAAGAGTATGACCGATCCTTTGAACCGTGTGAGGATCCTTTGGAGCGGGCGCGACGGTATATGGTGCGCACCACTCAGGCGATAGGAGCCAAGATGAGCAATAAATGCGGGTGGCGAAACCATAAACAGATGAAGATCGGCGGGGCAGCCTGCAAGTGGGCAGGAATAACCGACACAATCGACGCGGCCGCCAAAAGGCTGCGCGGAGATACCACCCATCTGGTACAGATCGAAAGCATGGACGCTTTGAGATTGATCGAGCAATACAATAATTCCGATGTGCTGATGTATCTTGATCCTCCGTATGTACTGGATTCCAGAAGGAGCGGGAAACTGTATCGGCACGAAATGAGCGACGACGATCATCGGCGGTTGCTGGAATTGATCTGCAGAAGTAAAGCCCGGATTATACTGTCGGGATATCGGTGCGATATGTACGACAATGCGTTATGCGAATGGCACAAGGACACTATCGAATCACAAACCACCTCCACGGAGAAAGCAACGGAAACGCTATGGCAGAATTTTGAACCTCCGATGGAGCAATTGACATTTAATCCCCCGGCGTAGCTAACCGGGGAAACCGCCAGGAGGCAGGAAATGACGGAAGGGGTATTGAATATGGACGCTGTATTGAGAGAACTGGATTTTGGCAACGGCAAAACCTCTGTGGTGTTCGAAAACGGTGTACAAGTCGTGTACGACTGCGGAAATTATGTGGATGATATCCCGGGAAGCTGGGGAGAGCGGGAAATCAACGCGTGGCTTGAAGGAATCGAAAAAGGGAAGGAAGCAGGAACCGCTATCATCGCAAAGCTGAAGGCTGAACTGGAACAGGTAAAGCGGGAGCGGGACGCGGCGGTGGAAGATATGCAAGAAATAATGGCATTAACCAGTGAAATAAGAGTGTGCACTAAATACTGCGTTAACGGACATTGCTATAACAGGGGCGGGAATATGCCATGCAACCCGGAGTGGGACGCATTATGGAGTGGGCACAAAATGGAGGGATAACGACCGCTGGCAATGGCGTGGAGTGAAGGATGGGGGTTAGAACATGATCAGGCTAAAATTTACGGTAACCGATTCCAAAACAGGTAAACAACCTGATCTCTGGAATATCGCGTTGAAAGAAGATTGGGCAGATGAACTTATGTATTGCGATATGGAAGGGTTTGCTATTCAAGAGAATGGAACATTGGTTTTGATGGATGAATGCGGAAATTATGCGTATTGCCCGAAAGGGAGATTTTCAGTACAGATTGACGTGCGGTGCGAAAAAGCATTGGAGGCGGAACAGGATAGCTAAACAATTCAATTTTGAGAGGGGATAAGAAAATGGTTCACGCAGTTAAGATAGAGCCGGAATATTTCATGGTTTACGCTTCTGGTCGAAAGCCCTTTGAGGTGAGGAGAAACGACAGGCCATATAAAGTCGGGGATTTTCTCGCCCTCAATGAGTACAATGGCAAAGAGTATACGGGACGGTGCGCTATGGGCGTAATCACCTACATATTGGAAGAAACAGAATATTGCGCGGCAGGGTATGTGGTGCTGGGTCTTAAGCCGTGCGCCATTATACCGCATGATGTGCCGAAACCCAATATACATTGGAGGAATGAATAGTATGAGCGATGATCTGATAAGCCGGAAGGCGTTAAAAGAATTCATCATGCAAAATGGGTACGTTTATGCGAATACATTGGACACATTCCCCGCTGTTGATCCACACGAGCATGGGCGGTGGATTATGCGGGGCGGGAAATTGCACTGCTCAAACTGCGACAGTCTTGCTCCTCTTAAGCGAGGCTGGGAGGATGGCTGTACAACGTATGAATATACGGCAAGCAGATGGTGCCCCAATTGTGGGGTGAAGATGGGCGGAGGCGAAACCCCATGACGATTAGTTTACCCCTCTACGTCTGGCTGTTGCTCCTGGTGGGGAGGCCGAGTGATGGAAGTATTTGAAGATATCGATTGCACCGAGTGCTGTATAGCCGGAGAACCGTTATTTGGATGTGACGACTGCTGTTGGGATTATGGAATAGATGACGACAACCCGGAATTGATTGGGGGCATACAAAATGGTGATTGATCTGTCTAGCGGTGGAATGATCTTATTGTTAGTCGGAACCCATGTGTTTACCGGATGTCTTGGATTTGTGCTTGGGTGCTGTATGCGGATGGCGGGCAAAAAGCCGGAGGAGAAGCCATGAACCAGTGGGAAAGCGTTTGTGTCAAAGATGGTTGCCTCTGGCTGAACGGCGGGGTATGCAGCCGGGAATGCGAGTACAAGAAGGAGCTGTCCGGGAATACGACGCTATATGTAGATCCGCCTATAGACAGAGGGGGGCGGAGGAAGACGGCTTCTGCCTGGGTGACATGGTTTAACCGGTCCTGGCGGGAACTGAAACGGTTCTATCGGAAAGGATGAAAAAAGTGATTAGTTTGAACTGCCATTCGTGCCCGCATTTTGACTCCGATACGATGGATTGTTGTCTGGACTGCGAGGATGTGTGGGAATGTATGAGGGTGGGGAATCCATATGTAGACAAAGGGCAATGCCCCGATGGCTGCGAAGAAGATTGTATGGAGTGCCCGTATAATGCATGACGCGATAACGGGCAGAGCTTCTACGGGAGGGGATAGGGTGACAAACGGGGAGAAGAAAGCGATATTGTTGGAGTACCGGGCGATTGAGCGGCGGATCAACCGGTTGATCGATGAAAAAGCGGCATGGAACGCCAAAGCCACGGCCACAACCTCCTCCTTTTCGGATATGCCCAGGAGCGGCGGAGGCTCGGATAAAATCCAGACTACCGTGGAAAAGATTATCGAGATAGAGGAAAAGCTGGATCATGAAATTGACGCTTTGGTGGATTTACGCAACAGGATTGAAGCTGCCGTGGAGAAGCTGGAGGACGGCAAACTACGGGTATTCATGGAATACAAGTATATAGGCGGAATGACCAACGAGGAGGCTGCAATGGAAATGAATTATTCTTCTAGGCAAGGTGATCGTTTCCATGCCAAAGCCTTAGCGTTAATTGACTTGTCGTAGAATGGCGCTTATTACATGTGTTATAGTGTATATGTAAAAACAGGCAAAGAGCGTCTCGGTAAACCCGGGGCGCTCTTGTTATACGGCGGATTAGAAGGAGGCGAGAATATGCCGGATATTCGAGATGTTGCGACACAGCGTGCCATCGCAGACGCGTATATAACCAATGGGGGCAATCAGGAACAGGCGGTTATTGCTGCGGGATACTCGCCGCGGTACGCCCGGGGAAACGCGCACCGTCTGGTTGCAAATAGTGGCGTGCAGGCCATGATTCTGGAGCGAAACGAGGATATTGCTGATAAGCGAATAGCCGACATGGAGGAAATCAACGCCTTTTGGACAGAAACCATGCGGGATGAAAGCCAGGAGATCAAGGACCGGTTGAAGGCGTCGGAGCTGCGGGCCAGAGCGGCGGGCGGATTCGTGGACAAGGTCAATCTGATGGGGACGGTACCGGTGGTGGTGTGCGGTGAAAATGAGCTCGCCGATTAACCGAGTATATCTGCCGGATGTGGTGGGCGGAGGGTACGGGGATTTCTGGCGGTGCAAAGCGCGGTATCGGGTGCTGAAAGGGAGCAAGGGCAGCAAGAAATCCGCGACCACGGCCCTGAACTATATTACCCGCATTATGCAGTATCCCGGCTCTAATCTGCTGGTGATCCGCAAAATCGGGGACAACCACCGCTCCTCCACCTTCGCACAATTACAATGGGCCATCCACCGCCTGGGCGTGGACGATTACTGGAAGCCCACCACCTCCCCTATGGAGCTGACCTATAAACCGACGGGGCAAAAGATCCTTTTCCGGGGGATGGACGACCCTCTTAAGCTGGCGTCCATTACCGTTTCATCCGGGTATCTGTGCTGGGTATGGATCGAGGAAGCCTATGAAATCGAAAGCGAGGACGACTTCGACGTGATCGACCTGTCGGTCCCCCGGGGCGAGGTACCGCCGCCGCTGTTCAAGCAGACCACCCTCACCTTCAACCCCTGGAACGAACATCACTGGCTGAAACGGCGTTTTTTCGACACGCAGGCGGATAACGTGCGCACCTATACCACCACCTACTTATGCAACGAATGGCTGGACGATACGGACAAGGCCGTGTTTGCCCGTATGCAGCGGGATAACCCGAGGCGGTATCGGGTGGCCGGCCTGGGGGATTGGGGCGTGGCGGACGGCCTGGTATACGACCGCTGGGAGGTGCGGGAATTCGACGTGGACAAGGCGCGGAGGATTCCCCTGATCCGTTCGGCGTTCGGGCTGGATTACGGTTATACCAATGATCCGACGGCGCTGTTTTGCGGGCTGGTGCACGTTCCCAAGCGGCTGCTGCTGGTGTTCGACGAGATATACGAGCGGGGCATGAGCAACCGGGAGATCTATCGCCGGGTGAGTGAGAAGGGCTACGCAAAGGAAAGGATCATCGCGGAGCAGGCGGAGCCGAAATCCAACGACGAGCTGCGGTTCCTGGGCCTGCGGGGGGTGCAGCCGGCCGCCAAGGGAAAGGACAGCGTACGCAATGGAATCCAGTATTTGCAGGATTACCGGATCCTCATTCATCCCCGCTGCGTGAATTTCCTTTCGGAGATCGGCAGCTATGCATGGAGGAAGGATAAGCTGGGGAATACCCTGAACGAGCCCGAGGACAGCAACAACCACCTGATGGACGCCATGCGGTACGCCATGGAGCCGTATATCCGCAAGCGGATCACCAACCCGCCGGAGCGCCGCCGGTATGTGCCGGACGGGGTGACGGCAAGAGATATGCAAGGAGGCTGGGACATATGACGTGGATAGCCGCGATAGCCGCCGCCGGATGGATTCTGGCGGCCTTTTTATGCGGTATTCTGGTGGGGCGGGTAAGAGACGGCCCCGAGGAGGAAAAGCCGAAATCCGGCGTTGCAAGGGGCACGGATGAGCTGGACAGGGAAGCAATGGAAAAAGCCGAAAAGGCCAAGAAGGAATGGGAGAATTTTTTGAACTACGACGGCACCGCACAGGAGCCGATCAAGTAACGCTCCCACCATGGAGCGGAAGGAGAACAATATGGAAGAGAACATCCAAACGCCGGAAGTTGACACCGCACCACAGGATCAACCGGAAGGCGAGGCCACCGCAGCGGCGGGAACCACGCAGGAAGCGGAAACCGCGACGGACACCACACCGGAAGCGGGCGAAGCGGATAACGTGCAGCAGCCCATCACCATCCCGATTCAATACAAGCACGAGGCCCGGGAGCTGACGCTGGAGGAAGCGCGGGACTTTGCGCAGAAGGGGCTTCGCTATGACGAGATAGCCCCCACGCTGGATAAGCTCCGGTTCTTAGCCGCGGCCAACGACAAGGAGATATCGGAAATGGTGGACGCCCTGGTGGAGAGCCAGGACAAGAAGTTATACGACTCCATCATGGAGGAGTGCTATGGCGACGAGAAGCTGGCGAAAAGGCTGTTTGAGGTTGAGAAAGCCCAGCGGCAGGCCAAATACGAGAGCGCCAGGCAGCAGGAAACCGCAGCCGAGCAGAAGGCGAAGGAGGACCTGGCCAAACGACTGGCGGACGATTTCGTCGAGCTGCAAGAGGAATTCCCGGATATCACGGAATTTTCCGGACTGCCGCAGCAGGTGGTGGACACGGCCGTGAAGAAGGGGATATCCCTCACCGACGCCTATCTCCGCCATCAGCACGCGGAGAACAAAAAAATCACCGCCGCCAGGACGGCGCAGGAGCAGGCGGCCAAGGTCGCCGCCGGCCCGCAATCGGCCGGGACGGGTGAAACTGCCGACCCTGCCATCGAAGCTATGCTGGCAGGCATATGGAAATAACGAAAGGATGAAACAAAATGGCACTGAATACCCTTGAATTTAATTCTAAACTGTCCAGCGAACTGGACAAGGTACTGATTCAGAAGGCGGAAACCAGCTTTCTGGCCGATAACGCCATGAAAGCGAAGTTTGTCGGTACTCGAAACGTGTTGATCCCGGACCTTGATATGCAGGGGCTTGGTGATTACGACCGCGACAATGGGTTCAATAAGGGATCCATCACTGTGGATCAGAAAACCTACACCCTGACCAAGGACCGTGGCCGGAGTTTCCAGCTCGACCGGGAGGACGAGGACGAGACGGGCGTGGCGAATCTGGCTGGGCAGGTACTCAGCGAATTCGTGCGGACCAAGGTGGCCCCTGAGGTGGACGCTTACGTGCTTTCCAAGCTGGCGACCACGGCCATCACCAACGCCCATACCGTCACCGACAGCTCCCCGGCCACGAAAATCTATTCGCTGTTCATGAAGGCGCTCAACGGGGCGCAGGACGCCGCCGGATATGACGAGGAGCTCGTGTGTTTTGTCGATCCCACGGTGTGGGGATACATGATGTCTACCACCGAGATCACGCGGCAGATCACCGTCAGCGATTTCAAGAAGGGCGGCATGGATTTCCAGGTCAAATCCATCAACGGCACGCCGATCATTCCCGTGACGGCCAACCGGATGAAAACCGCGTTCACCTTCTACGACGGAAAGACGGAATCCGACGGGGCCGAATCCAACCCGACGCCGGATCAGCGGACGGGTGGTTTTGCCCCCGCTTCCGGCGCGAACAGTATCGGCCTGCTGGTTCTGCCCAAGAAGGCGGCCATGCTGGTGAAGAAGTCGGAGCGTATGCGTACCTTTGACCCCAGCACCAACCAGAACGCGGACGCCTATCTGTTCCAGTACAGGTTGTATTACGACCTGTTTGTGCGCAATTCCTACAAGGACACTATTTTCGTGTACAAATACTAAACCGCAGCCGCCGTGTGGGAAACCGCCCGGCGGCTTCTATATGCTGCCGAAGGCGCATGAACCGGAGGCGGGAACGGAGGAGAGACAATGAAGCGGAAGGCATGGGAACCGGTGCAGATGTTTGCGGAGTATGAGGCGGGCCGGAGTTTCAAGGCGGGACTCGGCAAGCACGGCCTATATGAACAGGGCAAGACCAACGAGCGGTTTTATGTGGGGGATCAATGGCATGGCGCCCGGTGCGGCAACGATCGCCCCCTGGTGCGTCACAACGTGATTAAGCGAATCGGGGACTATAAAATGGCGGTGGTGAGCTCCAATCCCGTGACGGTCAACTATTCGGTGGAGGGCGTACCGGACACCACGGAAATGCGCCGTTCCGCCCGGGAGACCATGGACGCGTTTGCCGCCGCCCAGGGGGAAACGGTCACCCCGGAATTACCGCCCGGGCAGGAGACCACCATCGTCATGTCAGCCCTGACCGATTATTTCCGCACTGCGGCGGAGCGGGTGAAGCTGGACGACCTGAAAGAGCAGGCGCTGCGCAACGCCTATATAGCCGGCACGGGTGTGCTGTATACCTATTGGGACGACCGGATCAAAACCGGCCTTTACGCGGACGAGGCGCATACCACACCGATTCAGGGGGACATCGCCTGTGAGGTGCTGGATATTGAAAACGTGTATTTCGGGGACCCCAACCTGTACGACGTGCAATCCCAGCCATGGATTATCCTTGCCCAGCGTAAGAGCGTGGAAGAGCTGCGCCGGGAGGCCAGGCGGAACGGGCGGCCGGAAGCGGACGTGGACGCGATCACGGCGGACAGGGATACCGGTTATATGGCCGGGGACCGGGCGGACGAGGAACCGTCGGAGAGCCGGAAGGCGACCGTTCTCACCAAGTTCTGGAAGGAATGGGACAGGAACGGCGGCACATACCGGATCAAGGCGGCGGTAGCGGTGAAGGGAGCGGTAATCCGCAAGGAATGGGACACCGGTCTGCGGCTGTATCCGCTGGCGGCCTTCCGCTGGGAACGGCGGCGCAACTGCGCTTACGGGGAAAGCGAGGTCACCTATCTGATCCCCAACCAAATCGCCATTAACCGTATGATCACAGCCAGCGTGTGGGCGGTGATGATGTTGGGAATGCCGCTGACGCTGGTTAACCGGACCATGATTCAATATGCCAGGATCACCAACGACCCGGGACAGATCATCGACGTGGACGCGTCGGGAGACGATTTATCCAACGCATTACGCTACGTCAATCCCCCCAACTTCTCCCCGGCCTTTGACAACAACATCTCATCCCTGATCAACAATACCCTGGCCCAGTCGGGGGCCAACGACGCGGCGCTGGGAGATATCCGGCCGGACAACACCTCCGCCATTATCGCCGTGCGGGAGGCGGCCACCATGCCCATGCAGACGGTGCAGAACCGGTTTTATTCCTTCATCGAGGACGTGGCGCGGATATGGGCGGAGTTTTGGGTGACGATGTACGGCAGCCGTCGGCTGAAAATCGAGGATGAAAACGGCGTATGGTATCTGCCTTTTGATGGGGAGAAATACCGGGATATGCTGATTGCGGTAAAAATCGACGTGGGCGCTTCCACCCTGTGGAGCGAAATCCAGAGCGTCAAGACCCTGGATAACCTGTTCGGGCAGCAGATTATCAGCCCGCTTCAGTATTTGCAGCGGCTGCCCAAGGGGACGGTGCCCGACCTCAACGGGCTGATCCGGGAAATGCAGGAAGCGGACCGGGCGGCGCAGGAGCAGGCCGCCATGCAGGCGAACGGCATGAACGCCGGGATGAATGCGCAAACGGTGGTGGAGGGCCTGCCGCCGGAATACCGGCAGGTGTTCGACGGGCTGGCCCCGGAGCAGCAGGCCGCCATGCTGGCGGAGATAGGGGTGACGGGATGAAAACCGGAATGGACGTATTTCTGCGGGCCATGAGCCTGCTGGGCTATACCGGAATTGACGGAGTGGTGGACGCGGCCCAATCGGCGGAGCTGGTGCGGCGGGGGCTGAACATCGTCAACCAGGTGCTGGCGGATCTGTGGCCGCTGGAGAAAACCATCCAGTTTACGCCGATGGCTTCCATTCATGAGGATGTGCCGCTGTCCGTGGAGGCGGTGGAGGGAATCCTGCCCTACGGCGTGGCCATGTTCCTGGCGCAGGCGGAGGGAGACGGGACGAACCAGCAGTATTACGCCTCCCTCTATCAGCAGAAGCGCAATGCGGTCAGGCGATATCCGAGGCGGCGGCAGGACGTGCTTCCGACGGTTTGGGGGGATTGATATGCGAATACCGAAAATGCAGGCGAGCCCCCAGTACCGGGTAACGGTGCCGGCGCTGGACGGCGGGGTGAATCTGAAAGAGGCCCCCAATCTGGTAGGGGACAACCAGCTTACCGACGCGCGCAACGTCTGGTGGAAGGATCAGGCGCTGCGCACCCGCCCGGGGCTGCTGACCGACGAGGGGAAGCAATGGTATATCGGCGGAACGGATATGACCGATTATTTCCGGTATAAAAGCTATCCGCCGGTGCAGATTGAGGAAAGCGGCAACACATATACCTATTTCCCTTTCCTTTACGAAAATGAGGGAAGCCGTAAAACCTGTTATTTTATAGTTTATTGCATAGATGAGGACTACAACCGGGTTGATACGTCGTCCGTGGTCTTTGATTTTGGAGACGGCGCGTCTTCATATGCTACCGACGCGTTTGTGTTCGTGGGGAGAAAGACGGACAGCAGCAACGGTTTTTATGTCTTCTTCAATAACGGTCAGATATACCGCATGGACACTTCCCGGGAATTGATTCAGGTTCCGGAATCGGAATACTATGTCCCGCTGGTAACGGTGAACGGCCGGGGCGCAGATTCGGATTTATATAACCCGGACGCGCCCAACGGAACGCTGTTTGAAGGCTACAATATGTTGACCGCCGCCTTTCGGGCGGGATTTACGGCGGACGGCAAGGGAAGCCGGTTGGTTTTACCCTTGAAGGATTTGGACGCGGGGAAGCCGATTTCTATATCGTATATCCGGGGAGATTACGGCGCTTACTGGACGATACCCGCCAATGCGACGGAATCCCCTTCGGTAACCGTCAACCTGGATTTTTCCGGGGCGGGGGAATTTGAAAACCGGGACGTTAAGTTCACTATCGACCGTATAGACGGTGTGCTTCAGACCTGGGTCACCTCCAGCGATCCGGAGGTCAGCGGAAGCCAGGACTGGGTTAAGGCCGGGTTGCCCTCCAGCGGGACAAACAACGATATCCTTGTCACGGCGTACGGGCCACAAACCGGGAAACCGCTCATATTCGACATGAGGTTTTCCACCTGGTTTGGCGGAGATCGTTCGGGGATCAACGGCGGGACGCGGCTGTTTGTGTCCGGCTGTTCCAGCAGGCCGAATCTGGTCCACTGGAGTGATGTGGACAATCCTTTGTATTTCCCCGAAAACAACTATGCCTATGTAGGGGATTCCAGCCAGGCGGCGACCGCCTTCGGCAAACAGTCGGATATGCTGGTGATCTTCAAAAGCCGGGAGATGTATTACGCCACCTATGTCGCTGGCGGGGATTTTACCGCCCAGGATGTGATCGACGGCAAGATAGTGGACGTAACGGCGTATATGGCGAAATTCCCCATCACACAGATCAATGGGGAAATCGGGTGCGACTGTCCCAGGACGGTTCAGCTCTGCAATAACCGGCTGGCATGGGCCACGTCGGATGGGCGCGTCTATACCCTCACCAGCGCCACCCCCTACAGCGAACGAAACGTCCGGGAGCTGTCCGGGATGATTCACAAACGGCTATCTTCACAAACGGCTTCCGCGCTGAAAGAGGCGGTTTCCTGCGACTATGACGGCCATTATATGCTGATTGTGGGTAAAGACGCTTATTTACTGGATTACAATACCAGCGGTTATGAATACAACACCTCTTACACCAGCGGAAACGCAGAGCGCCATATGCCGTGGCATATATGGCGGCTGTCGGAAGAACTGGCGTGGCCCGCCGTCGTGGCGAGGCAGGAGAAAATATGGTTGATGGGGTTAAAGGTACGGGAATGGACGGACAGCCTGGGGGCTTCTATGAAGAGTGCACAGGGAATGTCCTACACATTAGCCGGCAATGTGGACTATATGCCCGGGCTGTTTGACAACAGCGCGTACAGCATAACGGAAACGCCTATTTCTGCCATGTTCCAGACAAAGGTATTCGATTTCGATTACCCGGAGCGGCGCAAAAATATCCGGCGGCTGTATATCGGCGCCACCGACACGGCGGACGGGTATATCAGGCTGGCCTATATCACCGAGCAGGGGACGCGGGAGGACGCGCTGCGGCTGGGGGATTACGGGTCCGGCGAAATGCGCCAATGGATGGTCACGCCGGGGGTAAACCGGGTGCGGCAGTTTGGACTCAAAGCGGAGAGCAACGGGTACATGGCGGTGGATAATCTGGTGATAAAGTACGAGGTCAACGGGGAGGTACGATAATGGCTAAGTCCATTCAAGAATACGTCGATAGTTTATATAACCAAGGGCTGAACAATGCCAACAATCTCAAGGAGCAGCGCACACAGGCGGATGAAGCGTTTATTAAGCAGGTGCAGGACGCCATCGACAAAAGCACCGCTTCCGCCGCGAAACCCTATCAGACGCAGATCGAACAGCTTCCTTCCCAATATCAGAAGCTGTACGACACCAATGCGGTGCAGGAGCTGGTAAACCGCCGCCAGGTGCAGGAAACCATGGCCAACATGGGCTTGACCGATTCCGGCCTCAACCGCACCCAGCAGACGGCCATCGCCATCCAGCGGGGGAACGCCGACGCGGCGGCGCGGCTGGAACAGCAGCAGAAAACCCAGGAATTGCAGGATAAGATCGCCCAGCTCATGGAATCCGGCGCGGCACAGAAGCAGCAGCAGGAGGCCGCCATCCGCAACGATTCCGCCAACTGGTACAACAACCTCTTAGGGGATATGTATAACAATGCTGTGAACATGGGGTATAACCAATACAATACCGACGTTGCCCGAGAGGACGAGAACAAGCGGTGGGCGGAGCAGCTTCGGCAGAATGAACTAGACCGGCAGGCACAGCTTGACGCTGCCAAAGAGCAGGCTGCCGCCGCCCAAAAGCAGGCGGAATTGGAGGCGCAGCAGCAGGCTTTTGAGAATACGATGAAAGTCATTGACGCGATGAAAAAAGCTGACGCTTCTCAAGAAGATATTTATTCCTACCTGGCCAGCGCCGGTTATGTGAAAAACGGAACATCCACAGCTACATTAGATCAAAAGACCAAGGATTCCGCTTATTACCGGGGTAACTATCTGGCAGGGAAGATTTCCGCCGGAAAAATGACGAAGCAGGAAGCGGTAGCCGACATTGTGAACAGCTTTAATGGTAATACTGCTGCTATGAAGGTGGCGGCTGAAAAAGCGGGGTTGACAGAGGAATTAAATAGTATTCTCCCATCGTCCAACCGTTCCAATAGGACCAAGTCTCTTTCGGCTTCCGATATTGCCAATATAACAGAAAAGGCTATGGAAATATACGATACAAGTGGGTCTGCCGGTTTAGAGAAATATCTGAATCTCCAGATTGCTGGTGGCATTTTAACCGACGCCCAAGCCATTGCTATGTATGAGGCCATGGAAGGATAACAATGATGTGTGTAAGTAAGTGAGGGATATAAATGCCGAGCTTCAAAGAATATCTTGAGAACAGAAAAAACAGCGACACTGTTGATACCACACCTATATCCGGTAGTTTTCAATCATATTTAATTCAGAGAAAAGCGCAGGAATGGAACGATTCCGTCAATTCGATTTACAAAAAAATGCAAGGTGATTTCAACCAAAGAAGCAGCGGCATGGGGCCGTTGCCGTCTGTTGGTCAATACAAAAGTGCTATTTCGAAGGATATCAATAATTTATTGAATAATTATTCGTATGCGGAGGAATATGCAAATCAGATACAGGATCAGAAGGAACGCCAAAGCTACTTAAATTCTATTCAAAAGGCCAAAAGTTCTTTGGATTCTTTTTCCCGTGAATTCCAGACCGGAAACCCGGATGTTTGGAATGGATCGCTGACCAACGCCTTAAATAAACCCAGCGAAAACCATCAGATACCAGAAGGTAACGAGTCGTTATTATCCGCAGAACAGTTACGCGCCAAAATTGCCGAAATAGAATCCAAGCGAGACGAACAACTGAAAAAGCAGGAGGAGAAATTAAAAAATTCCGGCTTATCGGGATGGATGGTCAATTTGTTTTCGTCCGATGAAGCCAAGCGCAATATGGCGGATGAGTCAGACGATAGTCTTAAAGACGAACTGACCAAATACAAACAGCAGCTTTATTATGCTGAAAACGAGGAGAAGCTAAACGGCCTGTCACATGATTTGCAACAGCGTGTGAATGCGTATTTGGAAAAAACTGCTGCCCGGAAAAAGTTCGATGAACTGGCGCGGGATGGCGTGGTATTAAACGATGACGAATATCTCATTCGCAACGGCAAGCGGTATACTGTCAAAGAATTGCAGCAAATGTCCGATAGCTTAACGGATGACGACGCCCGTCTAATCGTTTCGGAATTAAATTCTAACGGTGTAGATGGTCAGGCGTTGCTTGACTATCTGAAATTAAAACAAGGACAGGATTTTATTCAGGAGGAACGCAAGGACGCGGAGCAATACGCAAAGGACCATCCGATAGCGTCCAGTATACAGTCGGTTTTCCAAACACCGCTTAAACTTCTGGGAGCTGTAGACGCAGGCATGACCGCGGCCTCCAATGCGATTACGGGTCAAGAAGCGCCTATTGATTACAGCAAGCCAGTTTACAGCGCAGCCCGCGATCAGTCAACTATACGGGAAACTGTTTCCAGTGAGATCGGGAACAGCGTAGGGCAATTCCTCTACCAGACAGGTATGTCCATGGGCGATTTCCTGACGCTTATGCCTTTAGCGGCGGTTCCAGGAGGGCAAGCAGCGGTTACAGCCATTCTGGGCGGCAGCGCGGCCACAGATACCGCCATGGATGTGTCCAGCCGTGGCGGAACGGCCTCGCAAGCTTTCTGGTGCGGGTTGGCGGCTGGCGCTGCGGAGGCGGCCTTTGAAAAATTCAGCTTGGAAGCGGTTCTCAAGGCCGGGAAAGTCACCGGAATAAAATCCTTTATCAAGGAACTACTAAAGGGCGCTGGAGTAGAAGGGTCGGAAGAAGTAGCAACAGAGATAGCCAATATTATCAGCGATCAGATTATCATGGGAGACAAGTCCAACTATTCGCTTGCCGTCAAGCAATACATGGACAGCGGGCTGAGTAAACCGGAAGCGGAGAAGCAAGCCACCCTTGATATGGTGAAGCAGGTAGGGCTCGCCTTTGCGGGAGGCGCTTTGTCCGGCGGCGTTATTCACGGGGTACAGGGCGGCATAAATTGGGCTGGGAATTATGCGGAAGGTAAAAATACACTTCATAACGGCAATATCCGGGACGCTATCCGGCTGGGGTTTGAATCGGACGTAGATTCCCCGGCATATAAAACGGCGGTGGATATTGACCCCGACGTTGTGAACACAGCGGCGAGAATAGCGGAGCAGACGGGTAGGAATATCCAATTTGTCGAGACCCTTGGGAATGGAATCGAAGGGAAGTATGACGCCGCGACCGGCACGCTTACTATTGCGGCGGACAGCCCTTCCCCGCTCAAAGCCATCCTCAAGCACGAGCTGACGCACAGCCTGGAAGGGACGCGGGCCTATACGGAGTTATCGGATTTCGTGATGGCGGAATTTGTTCAGAAGGACGCGGAAGTCAACGGTATGAGCGTGGATGAATTCATCCAGGCGAAAATGACGCAGTATGCGGAATCTGGCGAGACGCTGACCCGGGAAGGGGCCGTAAAAGAACTGGTGGCGGACTATTGCGCAGCAAAGCTGTTCGCGGATGAGAAAGCGATCCGGCAATTGTCGGCGGAGAAGCCCAGCGTGGCGAGGCGGATTTGGGCGTGGCTGCGCTCGGTCAAGACCAAGCTGCTGGGGACGAAGCAGGAAAAGCTGGTCGCCAAAGCGGAAGCCTTATACCGTGACGCGCTGATGGGGCCGTATAGGAGCGGAGAAGGGGCGCAGTACAGCCTTCAAACAAACCCGGACGGAACTAGGTATGTTCAGATCGATACAGATCAGGAAATATTTAAGGGGGTGCCGCGGCGAGAGTGGCCTAAAGTTGCCCGTCGATATATAAACGAGCATTTTCGTGGAAAAACGCTGCCATTGGGAGAATACGACGCTGCCAGTGTAAAGTCTAAAGCTTCTGGAGAGTATGCGTACCCCAGAAAACCGTATCCAGTCGAATCCGCCGAATTTGCAGCCAAAATGCGGGCGTCCACAGAATTAGACAGTTTGATGGAGGCAGCCGAATATATGTATTCGGCTGATGACATGAAAAACCATTCGGAAGCAACCGCAGGCTGGGATTATTATAAGGTTAAATTCATTCTAGGTGGTCACGTATTCGAGGGGATTATCAATATCGCCAACGGAGAAAATAGCCGTCAGTTCTATGATATTACAAAAATTAGAGAGGTTCCGGATGTAAGCACGGAGTCCGACACCTCTCTGGTACGGCCATCTCCTGCATTCCGAAACCTCTCATACGACACCACTGTACCACAAAGCACAGACAGTGTCAATACCAGTATACCCATCGGGGGCGAGAATAGTACCCAATCGGCCATAGGATTTTTGGGGGAAGATACCGCCGCCGCCATGAAGCGGCTGGTAGAGCAGTACGGAAGAAAATCTAGTAATCCGGTTGAAATCGGGCGGCTCACTCCCATGGACGCAGATACCACGCCGGCGGTATCAGGCGGTTCTCGAGATACTGGTACCGGATACACCGTGCCTACCGAGTCAGCAGAAGAAGGAGATGCAGCCAGCCATTTTTCAAAAAGCATTGAGAAGGCCTCAATTTTTGACGATGACTTTAAAAAGTTATCGCTTGAAGATGTGGGGATCAGCACCTACGACAGCATTACCAACAAGGAAACGCTGCGGGCAGCGAACAAAGCGTTAAACGATGGCGGATACCGTGCTGTAACCGAGTGGTTTTCAAAATCGGCCGATGAAGCGACACCAGAGGATATTGCCACGGGTATTATCCTTTTGAGCCGTTATCAAAAAGCCGGAGATTATGAAGGCATGACGAACGTAGCCCGCCGATTACGCAAGTTTGGAACCTCTGCCGGGCAGACGGTGCAGGAATTTTCTATTCTCGGACGCTTGACCCCTGAGGGGATGGCTTACTATGCGCAAAAGAGTCTGGATGAAGCATTTGAAGCTATGGTGAAAAGTCGCTCACAAAATTGGATCAACAAAAATGCGGACAGATTCCGCCTGAACGATGATGATGTGGGATTTATCCTTGATAAAACCCAGCAGGCATCTAAGTTGCCGGAAGGAAGGGATAAAAACATTCTGTTAGGGGAAATCGCCGCACGGATTCAAAATAAGTTGCCCCCGGAAAAAGGACAAAATATCCGCGCTTTGGCCAGAATATCTATGTTGCTTAATCCTAAAACCAATGTGCGGAACATTTTAGGAAACGTATCGATTACGCCTATTAGCTGGATAGATGATATCATTGGTACAGCGATTGATAAGGGCGTAGCCTTGAAAACCGGGAAACGTACTACCGGCCTGTTTGACCTTAAATCCGTCAAAGGATTGGGGAAAGGCGTATATGAGAGCTTCGACGATTTCCGACGCCATATCAACACCAGGGATATAGACGCGGACCGGTTTGAAATTGGAAGAGGTGGGAAGAGCTTCAACGAATACCATACCGGAAAGGCGCAGCTGCTAAACCCGTTATCCAAAGCTCTTAATGCGTTGGACAGAACCACCAGCTTTTTGTTGGAGGCGGGGGATCGCGGATTCTTTGAGATGTGGTTCATGAATTCTCTGAACAATCAGATGAGGCTCAATGATGTGCAAACGCCAACCCCGGAGATGATCGATGTGGCTCGGCAAGACGCGCTGGCTAGAACGTGGCAGGACACCAACGGACATACAAAATTTGTGTCGGGAATCAAGAAGGCGTTTAATTCCGTTAATGTGGGGGGATATGGGCTGGGTGATATATTTATTAAATTCACAAAGACCCCAGCCAACTTGACAAAGGCGCTGGTGGACTACTCTCCGGCTGGGGTGGTCAAGGCAATTGCTTCGGATGGTAAACGTTTTTATCAAGCGGTAACGCGCGGTCAGGCAACGCCTAAACTCCAAAGGGCATTTGTGAATTCGCTTTCCAAGGGTATTACCGGTACGCTGCTCATGATTTTGTTTGCCGCTTTAGCCGATAGAGAAATTTTAAAAGGAAAAGGGGACGCGGATAAGGACGTAGCGGAATTTGAGAAAAATATCTTGGGCATTCAGCCATATTCGGTAAAAATAGGTGATAAATCTTACAGCTATGAATGGATGCAGCCCATTGGAGGGAGTGCCGCCATTGTTGCCGACATTGTGCAGCAGATGAAGGGACAAAAACCAACGCAGTATTTTAAAGGTGGCTCAGAAGAAGAAGCCGCAGCAAACGCAATTTTGTCCGCAATTCAAAGCGGAGGTCAGGTGTTGTACGATCAATCTTTTATGCAGAGTCTCGCCAATTTGTTCGAGTCGGATAGTTTAGTGCAAGGGCTGATTGACGGAGTTTTTTCTGAGCCGTCGGTTTTCGTCCCTCAGATCATATCTCAAACGTCCCAGCTTTTTGACGATACCGCTAGGCGCTCTTATGTCAGTGGAAGGCCGTTGGACACCGCACAAAACAAAGTGCTTTCAAAAACTCCATTGAGGACTCAATTGGAACCGGTGGTAGATGTGCTTGGCCGAGAAGTGGCGACAAACAATAGCGTGTGGAACGTATACTTTAACCCGGCCAACACCTACGGCGCCGATTCTACTTTGGCAGCGGACGAGATGTACCGGGTTTATCAGGCAACTGGGGACAATCGCGCGATACCGCCTAAAGCGCCAAACTCCATATCCATAACTGTTGACGGGGAGAAGCAGAATATTAGTCTTACGGCGGAGCAAAAAACGATATATCAAAAGACAACCGGCTCCATTGCCTCAAACGAGGTGGAGAGGCTTTTGTCAAAAAGCCAGTATAGGAAACTCAGTGAAGCGGATAAGGTGGATTTACTGGCGGACATTTATGCCTACGCCAACGCCGTAGCGAAATCTGAGGTGAGTGATTATACATTGACCGGAAGAAACGCCAAGATCAATGACGCAGAAAAAGGTGGTGTATCAGTTGCGGATTATTTACTGCTGTCAATATTCAAAGACGAAGATGGAAATGGCAGCGTATCACAAGATGAAATGAAAAACGTGCTTAACCAAACAGAATTAACTGATAGTCAAAAAGCAACACTATGGGAACTGCAAAATAAATCGTGGAAAAACAACCCATATAGGTGAAACCAATGGGCCAGTTTAAATAAGAAAGGCGGGGAGATAGTCTCCTCGCCTTTCTTATTGAAAAAAAGGAGTGAGCAAATATGCCGAATGTAAGAACGATCACCTTTGCGGCCACGTCGAAAGGGGTAACACCGACGGGACCGCAGGAGGCGGGGGTGCAGGGGGATCACAACGCTACGGTCGTGGTATGGCAACTGGACGAAACGCTGATAAACGCGGCGTATCGATACAGGTGCGAATATGTGGATGGATCAGGCGGGTGGGATACCACCCCATACCTGGCACTGGAAAGCGGCAACACGATATCCGTCCCACTGCCCAGGGCATGGACGGCGGCGGGTGGCTGCGCTGTGATCCGGCTTTGCGTGTCGGAGTTTACGGAAGGGAGGGAGGAACGCTCCATATATACCTTGACCGGCCGTTTGCAATACGCCGGCCGGGAAAGCGGCGGCGCAATGGCGGAAGAGTACGAGGATAAGCTCCCGGCGCTGATTATGGCCGTAACGGAATCGATGAATGAGGCGGAGGCGGCAGCGGCAGGGGCGGAGGCGGCAGCGGCAGGAGCGAATGAGGCGGCAGCGGGAGCGT
>ERZ779896.1099-NODE-1099-length-25529-cov-14.506242_pt1 | contig 25529 bp, 30 predicted proteins | sample MGYA00511067_ERZ779896 | MGnify/ENA primary metagenome ERZ779896 (study PRJEB29588, sample SAMEA2161597) | human gut metagenome | biome: human gut; feature: human-associated habitat; material: faeces | place: Denmark | collected 2008/2010 ... | reverse complement strand
GGCCGCCGGCATCGGCATCCTGGCCCTGGGCCCGGCCCTGCTGGAGTGCGTGCTCCACAGCCGCGTAGGCGAGGACATTCAGGACAGCAACTCCGACCGGCTGCAATTCCTGGCCCGGGCGGCGGACGATTTCCTGCGGCACCCGGTGTTCGGCATCGGCCTGTGCAGCACCCGCAACGCCGACGTGTTCACCGGCGTGGAGGGCAGCATGGTGTTCTATCACAACAGCCTGGCCCAGGTCATGGGCAGTATGGGCCTGGTGGGCATCGTGGCCTATGGCCGCCTGCTCCACGACCGCATTGCCCTGCTGCGCCAGGGGAGCCGGGACCCCTTTGTCCGGATTCTGACCCTGTCCTATCTGGGCATGTTCCTGATCTCCCTGTGTAACCCCGGGGAGTTCTGCCCCTTCCCCAACGCCGCGTTGATGGTGATGCTGTTTGCCCAGGCGGAGGAGGCCGTGGGGGATGTGGCCGTTCCGGTGCGGCAGCTGCTGGCCCGCCATCTGGGTGCCCCGGCAGGGTTCCTGCAATTCTGAATCCGATAACCAAAAGGCCGTCCGTTTTTTCCGGTATGTGGGGGCAATTGTCCCGGCAAAGCAGCTGACGGAGGCGGTCCAGCAAAAAAAGCGGTGCAGAACAGAGTTCTGCACCGCTTTAGCTTGTCAAAAAAGGACGGCTTGCTCCGTTATTTTTTCAGCTTCAGGCCGTCCTTGAAGGCCTCGCCCACGCGCTCCGTGACCCGATAATAGCCGTGGGTATAGGGGGCAAAGGCGATGGCGTCCACCCGGGAGATATCCACCTTGCCGTCCGCCATGACCCGCTCGTTGGCGGTGACGTTCACCACCCGGCCGACGCAGAGGCGTACCGCTGCCGCCCCCTTACTCCCCTGCCAGATAAGCTGTGGCGTGGTTCTTGTCCATTCTGTAAGCGCATAACCAGAAAGCCGTGAGGCTTCGGAGGATGTCCGGAGTCTCACGGCTTTTTCTGCGGGGTCAGTCCCGGCAGAAAACGTGGATATCGAAGCTGATGGTCACGTCCAGCGCTGTCAGCGCCGCCAGACGCTCCGCCCCGGACCGGGGCGTTTTCCAATAGTACGGCGTCATCTGGAACAGGGCGTGGATGTCCTCCTGACAAGGCAGATGGATCACCGACTCCACATGGCGGATCTCCCGGTACGAAAACCCGGGATAGGGGGTCTGCTTCACCTGGTTGGGGTAGGGCCGGTCATACAGCACCTGCTTCAGCTCCCACAGGTGCTTCTCCGACGGCACCACATACACGAAAGCGCCCCCCGGCGACAGCACCCGGTGGAACTCCTCGATGGCCAGAGGGGAAAAGCAGTTCACCAGCAGGTCCACCGCCCCGTCCGCCACCGGCAGATGATACGACGACGCCACGGCGAACTCCACGTTCTTCTCCCGCTTGGCGGCCCGGCGGAGGATGGCCTTGGAGATGTCCGTTCCCGCCATGGTCACGGACCGCCCCGCCCGGACCAGGGCCTGATAGACCCCGCTGGTGTAGTACCCCTCGCCGCAGCCGGTGTCCAGCACCCGGGGAGCCGGGCCGGTGCGCTCCAGGGCGATGCTGCACAGGGCGTCCCGCAGGGGGGCGTAGTAATCCTTGCTCAAAAAGGCCGCCCGGGCGGCGGCCATGCCCTTGTCGTCACCGGGCATTTTCGAGTGCATCCGGTTGGCGGGCAGCAGGTGGACATAGCCCTCCCGGGCCAGGTCGAAGCTGTGCCCCGCCGGGCAGGAACAGGCGGAAGGCTCCCTGTCCAGGGGCCCGCCGCAGATGGGACAGCAGAATATGCTCATAGGTGTTGATTCTCCGTTAGGTGATATAGTCTGGTCAGTCGGACCAAAGCGGTTCCGGGTATTCCACAATGCTGCACGCGTGGCCAAACTGCTTGTACAGATCGCCCACCACCAGGTCCTGGTCGCTGTCTGCCTGGGGGAAGGTGGTAATGGTGTGGGGGATCACGAAGATGGAGCACTCCACCATCCAGTTTTCCGAAAGGTATTCCACGCGGATGCACTCATCCACCGGTACCTGGGTGGCGGCGTCGCCATCGATCCGGCGGAACTGGCCCAGGTTCACAGCCCGGGACTCCGCCCGGTAAACCCGGAGGATCTCCGGGCGGTCCTTGAGCAGGGCCTGGGCAAAATCAAAGGCATCCGACCGCAGAGCGCCGATGCAGAACTCGGGATTCCCGTCCACATAGCCGCCGTCCAGAGCATTGGCCCGCATGGAAAAGTAGCTGCGGATAGGCTCGGCGCAAAAGGCATCGTCCCGGTGGTTGGTGGCGCAGCCGCTTTCCATGCGTCCGAAGTCGCTGGAAAATGCGTCCCAGGCGACGGTCCAGTTCTCACCGGCCCCGGACAGAGTCAGCCGGTGCTCCTCGGAAAAGTCGATGGACTCCAGATTGGCGTCGCTGGTAAAGGACGTCCGGGAGATGTCCCGGCAGGATTTCAGCGCCGTTTTCAGGCCCGCCGTCACCCGGACCGTTCCGTCCGGATATGTCTCCGGCCGGCTGAGGGTGACTTGTATACTGATCCGGGGATACAGGTTGGTGGAGGCCATCCAGCCATAGAGGGTCAGCTCCTGCAGGACCTCCTCCGAACAGCAGACGCTTTCATGGGAGGCCTCCGGGGCGGCGAGGATCGTCCCCATCAGGGTGAAATACTCTGCGGCCAGCGTCCGGATGGCTTCCTGGCCCTCCGCCTCCTCCGCCCACCGGACGGAAACGGTGATGTCCGGATGCTCCACGGCGGCCCGCGCCGTTTCAGGCGGGTCAAATCGCTCCGCCTTTGCCCCGGCGGGGGGTTCCAAAGGGTTCTGCCGGGTGGACTGCGCCTTCGCCCCGCATCCGGCCAGCAGCAGGACGCACAGCAGGGCGGCAAAAATGCGGCATAGCATTGCTTTCATACGAACCTCCTTGTCGAATGCGTGGCGCGGTCAGTTGATGGAATCCAGGATGTTGCAGTTATGACCGCCGTACTCATAGGTATCGCCCACTACTGTGTACCGGCCGTCGGCGGCACGGGTCAGGGTCAGCATATGGCTCACAATGGCAAACGACGTGCGCATCAGGGGCTGGCGGTCAACAAATTGCAGCCCGTCGATCCGCATGACCTCCGTTACAGGCAGGCGAACGTCGAAGGGGGGCAGCTCCTGGGAAGAGCCGAACTGACAGGCGCGGCCCTGTGCGCCATATACCCGGGACCAGTCCACCTGAGCGGCAAACAGCCTGGCGTCTGCCAGCAGGGCGTTGGTGGTGCAGGAGGAATCGCCCATTTGTCCGGCCATTTCGTCGGCCCGCAGCTGAAAATATGCCTCTACCGCCTGGCGCAGCTCCCGGGAGGGCGGGACCTCATCCGCAACGCCACCCTGGAAAAAATTGGATGCATCGGTATCATCGTCCGTTACCGTCCAGCGGCCGTTGAGCCGGGTTAGGGCCAGCTCCCGGGCGGTAGACCAGTGCTCATCCTGGCAATAGGCCGTATCGGTGATATTGCCCGTGGCCTCCTGGGCATCGATAAGCACCCGGACGCGGATATTATCTGACGCGGACGGGGTCAGGTTCTCCAGTGTTGCGGCAGCGCGGGTCCGGAAGCTCAGATCGGAGGACATCATGAACGCATAGAAACGCAGTTCGTCCACCATGTCATCGGTGCAGCAGGGATGCTCCTCCACGGTCATATCCGGCGCGGCCCGAAGGGAATAGGCCAGGGTCATATAGTCCCGTACCGCATCCGCAATGCCGTCCTCACCCTGCTGTCCCTCCGCCCATTGAGTCGTAACGGTCACGTCCGGCTCTACAGCGGTCCGCTGCGTCACCTCCGGGTCCGACGGGTCCACCCAGGCGGCCCCGTCCCACACCTTGTCCGCCCGTCTGGGGGGCGCTTCGTAGGGCATGCTGCCGAATATGGTGGTCCGGTAAACCGGTTCGTCGAAGCCGTCCTGAGCCGGAGGTCCCCACTGCTGTCCGTCGTCCGCTGTTCCGGCGGAATCCTCCGCCTTCGTCCCGCATCCGGCCAGCAGCAGGACGCACAGCAGGGCAGTGATGATCTGCAAACAGCGCTTTGACATAACCTTCATTCCTTCCGTTTCGGATTTGGATCGGGAGTCCTATGAGCTTTTACAAATCAAGTATACCGCCGCGTGCGCCGCAATTCAATTACAAACCGGTTACAGATGCCGGGAATTTGGTTACAACTTGATGACAGAATTATATAAAAGTTACAGCTCCCCCTGGGGCAGGGTGACGTCGTGGATCCATTTCCCGGTGCGGATGCGCAGGGCGCACAGAGGCACCTTCAGCAGGCTCTCGGCCTGGATGGCCGCGGCCACCAGCCAGTAATTGCTCTTGAACACCAGGGCAAACAGCGCCGTCAGCGGCAGGGCCAGCCACCAGCCACTGGGGCGCAATGTCCAGCGCCGCCGACCAGGCCACGTCGCCGCCAGCCCGCAGCACACCGGTGACGGCGGAGATGGAATAGGCGTGCAGGGGGATCATCACGAAGGACGTCACCGCCAGGGCGGCGGCAATGGCGGCGGACTGCCCCGCCAGCTTGAACAGCGGGAACACCACCGGCACAAACACCGTGGGCACCAGCGCCAGGGACACCGCCGCCAGCCCGGTCCCCACCAGCAGGGTGAACACCAGCAGTGTCCGGCTCAGGTCCATAACCTCCCGGTGGCTCTGGCCCTGGCCGATGGCCTTGCCGATCATCACCGCCGTGGCAGCGCCCAGACCGAAGCACACCACCAGGAACAGCCGGTTCAGGTTGCCCATCACGGCGTTGGCCGCCAGCATCTCCACGGAGTTGTCGGTATAGCCCAGGATCACCGTCAGCAGGCTGTTGCCCAGGCCCCAGGCCGTCTCGTTGAGGATCACCGGGGTGGAATATTTCACGAACCGGCGCAGCATCTCCCACCCCGGCCGGAGGAAAGCCCCCAGGTCCAGGGGCAGAATGCGGCTGCGCAGGGCGCACACCAGGCAGATGAGAAACTCCGCCACCCGGGACAGCAGCGTGGCGATGGCCGCGCCCTGGATGCCCAGGGCCGGCAGGCCGCATTTGCCGAAGATCAGCAGATAGTTCATCCCGGTGTTCAGCAGGGTGGACACCCCGAACAGCTTCATGCCGAAGCCTGAATTCTCGGCGCTGCGCATGGCGCTGACATAGATGGACGAGAGCATATTGAACACATAGGAAAAGCCGATGAGCTTCAGATACGGCGCGCCCAGCACAGACAGCTCATGCTTGTTGGACAGCAGGTCCATGATCTGCACCGGCCACAGGAACAGCACCACCGCCAGCACCAGGGTGATCCCCGTGCCCAGCATGGCCGCCACGCCGATGGCCCGGCTGATGCTCTCCATGTCCTTTTTGCCCCAGTATTGGCTCACCAGGATGCCCAGGCCGCTCTGGACCCCGAACACGATGGAGATCAGCAGAAACACCGGCACGTTGGCGGTGGTCACGGCGGCCATCTGGGTGTTGCCCAGCCAGCTGACCATCAGCGTGTCGATGAGGCCCAGAGAAAATGTAATCAGATTTTGCAGGGCAATGGGCCCCGTCAGCCGCCACAGATACCCGTAGAAGCCCGGTCCTCGTTTCAGATATTTCAGCATATGTCACCTCACAGCATAGGAAAACGTTGATTTTTGTGGTCCAGCAGGGCCTGATACAGCCCGTCGATATCCGCCCGGGTGGTCTCCGGGCCGAAGCTGACCCGGATGACCCCGGCGGCGGTTTTCTTGTCCAGGTGCAGGGCCGACACCACATGGCTGGCCTTGCCCCGGTGGCAGGCGGACCCGGCGGAGATGCAGATGCCCTTGGCCCCCAGGTCCGTGACGATGTTGGCGCTGGGGTACCCCACCAGGGACACCGCCAGGATGTGGGGGGCCTCCCCCTGCCCCACCGGGACCACCCCGGGGATGGACAGAAGTTTCTCCCGGCAATAGGCTTTGATGTCCGCCATGTGCCGGAGTTTCTCCGTCAGATTCTCCTGCCGCAGGGCCACGGCCCGGGCAAAGCCCGCAATCTGGGCGGTGGCCTCGGTGCCGGACCGCAGCCCCCCCTCCTGACCGCCGCCGGGCAGCAGGGGCCGCAGATTCCGCAGCTCCGGTGCGGTATACAGAGCGCCGGCACCTTTTGGCCCGCCGATCTTGTGGGCGGACAGGCTCATCAGATCCACGCCCCAGCCCACCGGGTCGCAGGGGACCTTCAGAAAGCCCTGCACCGCATCGCAGTGCAGCAGGGCGCGGCTGTTTTTCTCCCGCAGCAGGCGGGCCACCTCCTGCACCGGGAAGATGCAGCCGGTTTCGTTGTTCACCAGCATCATGCTCACCAGCACCGTGTCCTCCCGCAGGGCTTGGGCCACCTGCTCCGCCGTCACATGGCCGGTTTTGTCCGGGGCCAGGTACGTCACCTCGTACCCCTGCTGCTGCAGCAGCTTACACGGCTCCAGCACGGCGCTGTGCTCCACGGCGGTGGTGATGATGTGCCGCCCGGCCCTGCCACACGGCGGCGGAGATGGCCCAGTTGTCCGACTCCGTGCCGCAGGAGGTGAAGTGCAGGTTCTCCGGCCGGCACCCCAGGGCCCCGGCGACAACGGCCCGGCCCTCCTCCACCAGAGCCTTGGCCTCCCGGCCCAGGGGATACTGGGAGGAGGGGTTGCCGAACTGCTCCGTCAGCACCTGATACATGGCGTCCGCCACGGGCCGGGGCACCGGCGTGGTGGCTGCGTGATCCAGATAAATCATATGCGTTTCCTCACAAATCCTCCGCCGCCGCTTGCCACCGGCGGCAGAATGCTATATAATAAGACACAAGTCTTATTATTATACCGAATTTACCCGAAAAGTGCAAGGAGAATCCCCATGCGAGCTGCCATTTACACGTTGGGCTGCAAGGTGAACCAGTACGAGACCCAGGCCATGGAGCAGGAGCTGCGCCGCCGGGGCCACGAGCTGGTGGACTTTGAGGACAGCGCCGACGCTTACATCATCAACACCTGTTCCGTCACCGCCGTCAGCGACAAAAAATCCCGCCAGATGATCCGCCGGGCCAGGCGGCGCAGTCCCGGCGCCGTGGTGGCCGCCTGCGGCTGCTATGTCCAGACCCACACCGACGAGGCAAAGACCCTGGGCATCGACCTGATCGGCGGCACCGGGGACCGGATGGCCTTTCTGGACCTGCTGGAGCAGGAGGTCCGGGACCGCACCCCCCGGGTGGCGGTGGATGACTCCCTGCGGCGGCGGAGCTTCGAGGTGCTGCCTGCCGGGGGCCTGGCCGCCCGGACCCGGGCCATGCTGAAGGTGGAGGACGGCTGCGTGAACTTCTGCACCTACTGCATCATCCCCTTTGCCCGGGGTCCGGTGCGCTCCCTGCCCATGGACCAGGCCGTGGCCCAGACCCGCCAGCTTCAGGCCGAGGGCTATCGGGAGCTGGTGTTCACCGGCATCGAGATCTCCTCCTGGGGCCAGGATCTTCACGACGGCAGCAGCCTCATCGACCTGATGGAGGCCGTTTCGGCGGCCGCACCCCGGCTGCGGCTGCGGCTGGGCAGTCTGGAGCCCCGGACCATCACCGAGGACTTCTGCCGCCGAGCGGCGGCTCTGCCCAATCTGTGCCCCCATTTCCACCTGTCCCTGCAGTCCGGCTGCGACGCCACCCTGCATCGGATGAACCGTCGGTACGACACCGCCCGGTTCCGGCAGTCCGTGGATCTGCTGCGGCAGTACTTTGACCCCCCCGCCATCACCACCGACGTGATCTGCGGCTTCCCCCAGGAGACGGAGGAGGAGTTCTCCGCCACCCTGGCGTTTCTGGAGGAGTGCCGCTTCGCGGCCATGCACGTGTTCCCCTACTCCATCCGCCCGGGCACCAAGGCGGCGGATATGCCCCAGGTGCCGGGGCCGGTGAAGGAGGAGCGTGCCGCCCGGGCCGGGGCCCTGGCCGCCCGGCTGCACCGGGCCTATCTGGAGGAATGCGTGGGCCGGACCTATCCCGTGCTCTTTGAGCAGCCGGCGGCGGGCCGCTACGGCGGCCATGCGCCCAACTATATGGAGGTGGCCGTGTCCGGCGGTGAGGACCTCCACAACCGGGTGCTGCCGGTGCGCATCACCGGCACCGACGGAGAAATTCTATGGGGGGAGCTGGAATAATGCACCACTTTTTCGCCTATATGGCCCGGATGCGGTTCATTGACCGCTGGGCCCTGATGCGCAACAGCTACACCGAGAACATCCAGGAGCACAGCCACCAGGTGGCCATTTTAGCCCACGCCCTGGCGGTGCTGCGCAATGCGTATTTCGGCGGCCAGGTGGACACCGGAGCCGTGGCCGTGGCGGCCCTGTATCACGACGCCAGCGAGATCCTCACCGGCGACCTGCCCACGCCCATCAAGTATTATAACCCCGACATCCGGGACGCCTATAAGCAGGTGGAGGCCATCGCCTGCCGCAAGCTCACAGGGATGCTGCCGGAGAAGCTCCGGGGCCTGTATGCGGACCTGCTGACCCCGGCGGACCCCCAGGTGGAGGAGCTGGTAAAGGCGGCGGACAAGCTGTCGGCCCACATCAAGTGCCTGGAGGAGGAGAAGGCCGGCAACCACGAGTTCTGCGCCGCCGCCCGCCAGACCCGCCAGGCCCTGGAGGATATGCACCTGCCGGAGGTGGACCTGTTTTTAGAGGAATTCCTGCCCAGCTTCCGCCTGACCCTGGACGAGCTGGAATAATGAGAGGAGAATGCTTATGACACCCCTTTTCTGCGTGGACATCACCGAAAACAGGAACAATGACCGGATCAATGGCTGCGATACGGAGCTGCTGGAGCAGCGGCGGGAGGATTTCCGGGAACAGTTCCTGTGGCAGCAGCTGACGGATCTGCTGCGCCAGGCGGAGCTGGACTGCGAAGATCTGTATATGCAGGATTGATATAGAGCCAAAAAATCCCCGGCTGCCAGGCAGCCGGGGATTTTTATGCGATTTGCGGGGCTTTAAGGCTTTACCGGGCGGCTTCCATGCCGGCGATCAGAGCCTTCTTGTTGCCCTCCAGGAAGCGGGCCTTGCGCTCACCCAGCTCGATGCGGATGGCCTCGGTCATCTGCTCGACAGTGGTGACGGGGACCTTCTCCAGAACAGCGCCCAGAATGGCCACGTTGGCGCCCTTGGGATTGCCGATGGATTCGGCAATGGCGTTGGCGTCGCAGTACACCACCTGGATGTCGTCGCGGACGGCCTTGCGGTCGATGATGCTGCTGTTGATGACCAGCACACCGCCGGGCTTGACGTGATCCTCGAACTTATCCAGGGAGGGACGGTTCATGGCCACGATGACGTCGGCCTTGTCCACCAGGGGGGAGGCCACGGGCTCGTCGGACACGATGACGGAGCAGTTGGCGGTACCGCCGCGCATCTCGGGGCCGTAGGAAGGCAGCCAGGAGACGTGCTTGCCGTCCAGCATGCAGGCCATCGCCATGAACTTACCGATCAGGAGCATGCCCTGACCGCCGAAACCGGCGAAAATAAAGGTCTTTTCCATGTTACTTGGCCTCCTTGTCTTTGTAAACACCCAGAGGATAGTAAGGAATCATGTTCTCCTCCAGCCAGGTCATAGCCTCCACGGGAGACATACCCCAGTTGGTGGGGCAGGTGGACAGAACCTCCACCATGCAGAAGCCCTTGCCTTCCTTCTGATAACGGAAAGCCTTGGCAATGGCCTTCTTGGCCTTGACAATATTGGCGGTGTTGTTGACGGCCACGCGCTCGATGTAGTAGGAGCTGGGCACGGCGGCCAGCATCTCGCTCATCTTGATGGGGGCGCCGCACCAGGCCTCGTCACGGCCATAGGGAGAGGTGGTGGTCTTCTGGCCGATCAGGGTGGTGGGGGCCATCTGGCCGCCGGTCATGCCGTAAATGGCGTTGTTGACGAAGATGGTGACGATCTTCTCGCCGCGGTGGGCGGCGTGAACGATCTCGGCGGTGCCGATGGAGGCCAGGTCGCCGTCGCCCTGATAGGTGAACACCATGGTGTCCGGGCCCATGGCGCGCTTGACGCCGGTAGCCACGGCGGGGGCGCGGCCGTGAGCGGCTTCGTACATGTCGCAGTTGAAGTAGTCATAGGCAAACACGGAACAGCCCACGGGGGCCACGCCCACGACCTTGCCGTCCAGGTTCATCTCGTCGATGACCTCGGCCACCAGGCGGTGAATGATGCCGTGGTTGCAGCCGGGGCAGTAATGGAACTGCTTATCGGTGAGCAGCTTTGTCTTTTCGAATAATACGGCCATGTTACTTGCCCTCCTTCATGCTGAGAATCTTCTCGACGATCTCATCGGTGGTGGGCATCTGGCTGCCGCAGTGGCCGGTGAAATCAATGGGCTTGGCGCCGTTGATGGCCAGCTTGACATCCTCCAGCATCTGGCCCTCGTTCAGCTCCACATCCAGAACCGCCTTGACGGAATCCTGGCTGGCGGCCTCGCGGACGGCGTCATAGGGGAAGGGCCACACGGTGATGGGACGAACCAGACCCACGTTGATGCCCTTGGCCTTCAGCTCGGCAATGGCGCTCTTGGCGATGCGGGCCACGGTGCCGAAGGCGGTGATGATGTACTCGGCGCCCTCGCAGTTATAGCTCTCCACCATCTGCTCGTTGGCCACCACTTCCTTATACACAGCCTGCAGCTCGTCGTTGTGAACGGCCAGGCTCTCGGTGTCGATATAGATGGAGTTGATGACGCCGCGCTTGGCGGGATCGTCGCCGGGCTTCCAGCCGGTGCAGGCCCAGGGCTTCTCCTGGGGGTCGACCTTATAGTCCACCATCTCGGGCAGCTCCACGGGCTCCATCATCTGGGCGATGATGCCGTCGGCCAGGAACAGAACGGGAATACGATATTTTTCAGCCTTCTCATAGGCGAACATCATGATGTCGATGAACTCCTGGATGGAGGAGGGGGCATAGGTCAGCAGGTGATAGTCACCGTTGCCGCCGCCCTTGACGCCCTGGAAATAGTCGCCCTGGGAGGCCTGGATGTTGCCCAGACCGGGGCCGCCGCGCATGACGTTGACGATCACGGCGGGAACGCGGGCGCCTGCGCAGTAGGAGATGCCCTCCTGCTTCAGGGACACGCCGGGGCTGGAAGAAGAGGTGATGACGCGGGCGCCGGTACCGGCAGCGCCGTACACCATGTTGATCGCCGCCACTTCGCTCTCGGCCTGCAGGAAGCAGCCGCCGATTTCGGGCATACGGGCGGACATGTACTCAGGGATCTCCGTCTGCGGAGTGATGGGGTAGCCGAAGAAGAAACGGGCGCCTGCGCGAATGGCGGCCTCCGCGATAGCTTCGCTACCCTTCATAAGAGTCAAAGCCATTATAAATCCTCCTTAGTCTTTTTCGATGCGGATGACCACATCAGGGCAGGTACGCGCGCAGGATGTGCAGCCGATGCAGGCCTCCATATCAGTGACCTCAGCCGGGTGATAGCCCTTCGCGTTGATCTTCGTCTTGGACAGGGCGATGATGTGCTTGGGACAGGCCCGAACGCACAGGCCGCAGCCCTTGCAAAGATTCTCGTTGATAGTAACTCTTACCACACTTTACACCTCTTTTCTGGATTTTTGCCTTTCCAATGGGTATCTATAAAAATCCCGCTTACCGGGGGTCGCGCGTTAATAGATCTCCTTCCGGGGATCGGTGGTGTTCAGACCGTGCTGGATGTAGGAATCCCAGTCGCGGTGCATGTACACGTCGATGGGGACGGGCGTTCCCACATAAGCGGGGTCCGGGTTCCGGGCCAGGAAATCGTCCAGGAACTCCTTTTTGCCGGTGGTGTACGCCACGGGGATACCGGTGCGGTCCGCCACCTCCCGCAGCACCAGATAGCCGTCCCACAGGTCGTCGGCGCTGGTCATGGTGGAGAGGTTGGTGTTGTTGATCATGCCGGTGATGGTCAGCCGGGAGTGCAGCTGCATGGCGTCCTGCAGGTGGTGGATTTTCTCCGGGGTGCTGGCCAGAGGCCGCCGGATATTCACTACGTTCAGCACCTCCAGAGCGCCGGGCTCCAGGCTGACAAAGTCCTGGTGATAGCGGCCCAGGGCCGTGGCGCCCACGTCGTCGCCGCCTACGTCAAAGATGACGCTGTCCCAGTCCAGCACGAAGGCGGACGACACCTCCGCCGGCAGGGACAGAGTCTCGATGCCGGAGCAGGCAAAGTTGGGGGACACCAGACGGATCTCCTTCTGCTCCACCAGCTTGCCCCGCTCGGTCAGGCGGAAGTAGGTGTTCACCATATCCAGGTCCAGAAGCTCCGTTCTGTCGCCCCGGGCAGCGGCCCGGATGGCGAAATTCAGCGCCAGCTCGCTTTTGCCGCTGCCGTAGTTGCCGATCAGCACCTTGACGTTTTTCATGGGTCAGATTCTCCTTAAAATAGTAACGCTTGCATCAGAAACGCGGGATTACCGCAGGTTTTCGCGAATGGTCTGGCACAGAGCCGTGATGCCCTGGACGATCTTCTCCTCGGGCATGCAGCTGTAGTTCAGACGCAGGGTGTTCTCATGGTTGCCGTTGGGGAAGAAGGAACCGCCGGGAACGAAGGCAACCTTCTTTTCCAGGCACTTCATCTGCAGCTCCTTGGCGTCCATATACTCCGGCAGCACCACCCAGGCGAACAGGCCGCCCACGGGGTGGGTGAAGGTGCAGCCCTCAGGCAGCTCCCGCTCCAGAGTCTCCAGCATCACCTTCCGGCGCTTGTCATAGCAGGCCCGGATGGTGGCCACATGGGCGTCCAGGTCGAACATGTCGATCCACTTGGAGGTTTCCATCTGGCCGATGGTGGAGGCCTGCAGGGAGGCAGCCTGCTCCATGAAGTTGTACTTGGCCAGAATGTGCTCCTCGGCGCAGACCCAGCCGATGCGGTAGCCGGGGGCCAGGATCTTGGAGAAGGTGCCCAGATAGATCACCAGGCCCTTGGTATCCAGGCTCTTCAGGGCGGGCAGATACTCGCCCTCGAACCGCAGCTCGCCATAGGGGTTATCCTCGATGACGGGGATCTCGTAACGGTTGACGATCTCCATGAACTGGTGGCGGCGCTCCAGGTCCCAGGTGCGGCCGGTGGGGTTCTGGAAATCGGGGATGACGTAGATCATCTTCACCCGCTCGGTGGTGGCCAGGATCTTCTCCAGCTCCTCCATGATCATGCCGCCGTTGTCGGTGGGCACCTCGATGAATCGGGGCTCGCAGGCCTTGAAGGCGTTGACGGCGCCCAGATAGGACGGGCTTTCCAGCAGCACCACGTCGCCGGGATTCAGGAACACCCGGGCGGAGAAATCCAGGCCCTGCTGGGAGCCGGAGGTCACCAGGATGTGGTCGGCATCGGTGTGGATGTTGTTCTTGGCCAGCATCCGCTCGGCGATCTGCTGGCGCAGCCGGGGATGACCCTCGGTGGAAGAATACTGAAGAGCCGCGCGGCCGTTCTCCTCTAAAACGGCCCGGGAGGCCTCCATCATCTGCTCCACGGGGAACAGCTCCGGTGCGGGCATGCCGCCGGCAAAGGAAATGATGTCGGGCTGTGCGGTGAGCTTCAGCAGCTCACGGATTTCGGACCCCTTCAAAAGGTCCATCCTTGTTGAAAATTGTACCATGAATGCTTCCTCCTCAAATTCATAGCCATGTGCTTGTGCAGATTGCCGCCTGCACGCATATGCTTCCGGCTATATTTAAGCACAAATTCACAACGATGTAAAGGAATAGAGGGGGGAAAACCGGGTCCAAAGGGGCCTGATTCCGTAAGTTTGGAGACTGGCACAAAAATTCCGGGAGGAATAACGGCATTTTCCACAAAGGAAACTTATGTGATTTTTTTGGCAAAAATGTTAAAAACATGGCAATTAAGGGCACCAACCCGGTAGGATTATACAGAGTCCCCCGGGGGTACGTTGACTTTTCCCGGCGGGAACGGTATAGTAAAGGAAACTTATGGGGAGGATGTGCAGAAATGGAAGAACATACGCTGAAAGGTGAGTATATTTCCGTCCTGAAGGACGGCCGCCTGTCCTATGGCGGCAGCCAGCGGTGGTCGGACAGCCCGGTTCTGCGGGGGTATGGGTGCGGGGTCATCGCGGCCCTGGACCTGCTGCTGTATCTGGCGCGGCAGCGGGAGGTCGGCTCAGCGCAGTCGACGCTCGCCGGGGGGCCGGTGCCCTGGACCCTGTATGACCGGTGGGCCAGACAGCTGAGCCGCCGGTATATGCCGGCGGTCCCGCCGGTGGGCACCAACGGCTGGGCCATCGCCCTGGGGCTGAACGCCGTGTTCCTGCGTCAGGGGATCCCTCTGCGGGCCTCCTGGGGGGTCAGCCGGGACCGGCTGTGGACCCGGATGGGAGAGCTGCTGGACCGGGACGTGCCGGTGATCCTGTCCATCGGCAGGAACTTTCCCCGGGTGTGGCGGAACGTGGAAACCGCCTTCTACACGCCGGGCCGGGAAAGCGGCCCTCCGGCCTGCTCCACCAACGCCCACTTCGTCACCGTCACCGCCATGGATGAGGACTATCTCACCGTCTCCTCCTGGGGACACCCATACCGCCTAAGTCGGGAGGAGTTTGACGCCTACAGGAGGGAGGCCAGCGCCTCCCTGCTGTGTACGATATTGGACGTGCGGGAAAAATAGGCGGTGCTTATCATTCCAGGCATACCGGGCCGCGGCCCGGTATGCCTGGATGGGGCAGTGTCGCTTACACCAGCTGCTCCATCTCGTCCACCAGCTCGCCGAACAGGGCCAGGGCGCTGTTGACCGGCTCGGGAGAGCTCATGTCCACGCCGGCGATCTTCAGCAGGCTGATGGGGTCGGTGCTGCAGCCGCCGGACAGGAACTTCTTGTAGTCTGCCACGGCGGGAGCGCCTTCCTTGAGGATGCGGTTGGCAATGGCCACGGCAGCGGAGAAGCCGGTGGCATACTGGAACACATAGTAGTTGTAGAAGAAATGGGGGATCCGGGCCCATTCCAGGGCGATCTGGTCGTCGGACACCATATCCGGGCCGAAGTACAGCTTGTTGAGCTCGTGGTACTTCCGGCACAGGGCGTCGGCGGTCAGGGCCTGGCCGCTTTCGGCCATCTTGCCCATGGCCAGCTCGAACTCGGCGAACATGGTCTGGCGATACACGGTGCCCTTGAACTGGTGCATGAAGTGGTTGATGAGATAGGCCCGCTGCTTCTTATCGGTGGTCTTTTTCAGCAGGTGGCGCATCAGCAGCACCTCGTTGCAGGTGGAGGCCACCTCGGCCACGAAGATCACATAGTCGCTGGTGCTGACGGGCTGATATTTGCAGCTGTGATAGCTGTGCAGGGCATGGCCCATCTCGTGGGCCAGGGTGAACTGGCAGTCCAGATTGTCCTTGTGGTTCAGCAGGACATAGGGGTGGGGACGGCTGTTGCCGGAGGAGTAGGCGCCGCTGCGCTTGCCCACGTTCTCGTACACGTCGATCCAGCGGTTGCTGAAGCCCTCCTTCAGCAGGGCCACATAGTCGTCACCCAGCACCTGCAGGGCCTCCAGAACGGTCTCCTTGGCCTGCTCATAGGGGATGGTCTGGTCGGCGTCGGCCACGATGGGGGTGTACACATCGTACATATGCAGCTCGTCCACACCCAGCAGCTTCTTGCGCAGGGCCACATAGCGGTACATCTTGTCCAGGTTGTTGTGGACGGCCTCGATGAGGTTCATGTACACAGGCACGGGGACCTCGGTGGCGTCCAGGGAGGCCTGGATGGTGCTGTCATAGTGGCGGGCGTTGGCAAAGAAGCACAGCTGCTTGAACTGGCCGTCCAGGGTGGCGGCGATGGTGTTCTTGTACTGGCCCAGCTGCTTGTAATAGGTCTCGAAGGCCCGGCGGCGCAGCTCCCGGTCGGGGCTGGTCAGCAGAGGCACAAAGGTGGCGTCCGTCAGGGGATGGACGCTGCCCTGGCTGTCGGTGACGTCCGGGAAGATCTGGTCGGCGTTGCGGAAAACGCCGGCAATGTTCTCAGAAGCGTTGGCCATTTCACCGGCGGAGGCCAGCAGACGCTCCTCGGCAGGGGAGAGAATGTGGTCCTTGCGGCGGCGGATCTGGTACAGGCTGCGGCGATAGGTCTCCAGCTCCGGCTCCTGTGCGTAGAACCCGTTCAGGGTCTCCTCGGGAATGGCCATGATCTCGGGGGTGGCAAAGGCGGCGGCGCTGGCGATGGACACATACACGTTCATGGCCTTGCCCCGGACGTCCTGATAAAAGCTGTTGCCGGTGTCCTCGTCGCCCTTGCAGCTGGCATAACCCATGAGCACGCTCAGCCGCAGCTCGATCTCGTCCTGCAGCCGGAACCAGGCCAGCAGGTCCCCGGCGCTGCGGGCCAGGGTGCCCTGAAAGGCGGCGATTTTGGCGGGGAACGCCTTCATGGCCTCGTATTCCGTCATCCAGGCCTCGTCGCTGGCGAACATGTCCTTCAGGTTCCAGGTCATCTCCTCCGGAACTTCACTGCGCTTGGGAATAGTCTGATTGGTCATAAGATTACCCCTCCATAAAATTTGTCGGATTCCACCGAATCAATTCGGTGAACATTATAGCACACCTATATTTTATTTGCAAACTTTCTTTGCCTGAATTGTGAAAAAAATTTCTCTGCCGGTGGCTGTCTGCCCCGTGCGCACATATACTGGGGCGGGAGGAGGCGAGACATGGATTTCGGAATCGCGGGCGTGGCCGCCATCACGGTGATCGCCTATGCGGTGGGGCAGGCCATGCGGGCCCTAGGCCGTCTGGACCGGTGGATCCCCACGGTGTGCGCCGCCCTGGGCGGCGCTCTGGGGGTGGCGGGGCTGTATATCATGCCGGGCTTCCCGGCGGGGGACGCCATCACCGCCGCCATCGGCGTGGTGTCGGGCCTGGCGGCCACCGGCGCCCAGCAGGCGGTGAAGCAGCTTTGCACCGGGCCGGACTGCGGCAAGGGGAAGTGAGCTTCGCCGGTGGGAAAAGGGGCAGCTTTTGCCCCCTCCCCCGGCTTCGAAAAAAACCTGAAAAATTTTGAAAAAAGTTGTTGACAAATGGGGCCGGACGTACTATACTAAGCAAGTCGACAGCGATGAGCTGCGGCGCAGAACTGAATCGGGGGTATAGCTCAGCTGGGAGAGCGCTTGAATGGCATTCAAGAGGTCAGCGGTTCGATCCCGCTTATCTCCACCACAAGAAAACCTTGAAACCACACGGTTTCAAGGTTTTCTTTTTTGTTTTCGCGGGGGACCTTACCCGGCGGTTTTCTAACACATTTTTAACACTTGACGAGCCTTCATCGCTTTGCGCAGGCAGCAGCACGCCGGTGGGGCAAAAACTTCTTTGGCGCACCCGAAAGGCGTGTGCAGAACACCATTATGATGGCAAAAGCGGGCGGTGAGCCAATGCAGTCAGCCAACGCGAAGAATCAGTGCATTTTTTGACCGTTCTCCCGTCAGCGCTATATCCGATGGGCGCATTGTTTCTTTTTATCGTTTCTTTTACATCTGAATGAAAGCATCGCCGCTTGACAACCTATCGTTCGGTAGGTATAATATGAGGGAATACCAGACTCAGGAGGAGTGCACCATGACAGCAAAAGGAACCACCAAGCAGGGGATATTGGATGCCGCGCTGGAATTGTTTTCCGTGCAGGGGTATGAGGCCACTTCCATTTCCCAACTCGCGGAAGCGGTTGGTATCCGCAAGGCGTCTCTCTACAGCCATTTTGAAAACAAGCAGGCGATTCTGGACGCTCTGATCCAGACCACCATAGGAGAATACGAGAAGCATTCCATTTTTGCCAATGCAGATTGGGATGATCCCACATTCACAAAGGATAAGGAACATATGACGGCGGAAATGGCGGCGCAGATGTTCCTTGGGCAGATTCGTTATATTCTCCACGATCCGAAAATCTGCCGCGCCAGGAAAATGCTCACCATTGAGCAGTTCCAGAATCCGCAGATGGCAGCGCTGCAAACCAAGCAGAATTACACGGATGTCATGGGCTACTTCACCGGGCTTGTGCGTTTTCTCATTCGTCAGGGGCGGCTCGTAGACTCTGACCCGGAGATCATGGCGGCGCAGCTTTGTCTGCCGATCTCTGCCTGGATCAATCTCTGCGACCGGGAGCCGGAGCGGGAGAATGATGTGATGAAACTGATTGAGCGGCATATCCGGCAGTTCTTTGAGGTATATCAGGTGAAATGAGTTTGGAGCTGAGAGGATGAAATCAAGCAGACGATCGTTTCTCCTAAATCCGCTGTCTATGCTTTTGGCCGGACTGCTTCTCGGCATTGCAGCAAGACTGTTTGATATTTATTTCCAAAATCTCGGAGAGATCTTTTCCCAGATGGCCATATGGATTCTTTTGGGAACAGGGTTTGCGATTTACAGTCCCACAAAGAAAGCGGCCATGGGAAATATATTTCCCTTCTGCATGGGGATGCTGGCGGCCTATTATGTGACGGCAGCCATCACCCACGGGGTTTACAGCCGGACCTTTATCATCGGCTGGACGTTGTTCGCCCTGCCCTCCCCTGTCATAGCCTATTTTGCATGGATGGCAAAGGAACCCGGTGCTTTCTCAAAAATCATCGCCGCAGGAATCGCAGCTGTGTCGGTCATCAGCAGCGTCCTGCTTTTTGACCATTTGCGCCTTTACGATTTTGTCATTGACGGGGTGCTGATTTACATTCTGTTCTTCAAAAAAATCAAGCGATCACAGAAAAGAAAGGATTGGAACGAATGAAACCGGAGGAATTATATCCATACATAGAGAAAAACCAGCCGAATATCTGCCAGATCAGCGTCCTGCAAAACGGGCAGGAGCCTTGAGGTGAGGCGTGGAACGGATCGAGAATGTGCTGCGGCCGGCACTGCGGCAAAACGAAAGGGTTGAGATGATATGAACTATATCCGAATCACGGAAGAAAACATCGACAAGGAGCACATCTGCTGCGCCATGTCCGGCAAACAGAGCCTTGTGAAAAAAGAGTGGCTGAAACGGCGCTTTCCCGAGGGGCTTGTCTTTTACCGCAGTGAGGAGCGGGGCAAGTGCTTTATCGAGTACATTCCGGCAGAAAACGCCTGGGTGCCCATTGAAGCGGCGGGGTATCTCTATATCAACTGCCTGTGGGTCTCCGGCTCCATGAAGGGGCACGGCTACTCCACAGATTTGCTGGACGAGTGCATCCGGGATGCCAAAGCGCAGGGAAAAAAGGGCCTGTGCATCATGTGCGCCGAGGGACGCAAGCGGGAGTTCCTTGCAGACCCGCAGTTTCTTGCGCATAAGGGCTTTCTGCTGGCGGACACTTCGGATTGCGGCATTACGCTTATGTATCTGCCGCTTGCAGAGGACGCCGAACCGCCGGAATTCAAGGCCTGCGCCAGGCATCCGCAGGCTAACGGGAATGGCTTTGTAATTTACTATACCGATCAGTGTCCCTACACCCACTACTGGGTCCCGAGAGTGGAGCAGGCGGCCAAGGAGCACGGTATTCCCCTGAAAACCATTCACATCACCACAAAGGAAGCAGCGCAGAATGTACCGGCTCCGGTGACCACCTACGCCCTGTTCCGGGATGGAAAATTTGTGACCCAGGGCATCCAGTCGGATAAAAAGCTTCTGGCGCTGGCGGGCGTGAAGGAGTGAGATTGACAGTGGAAATCAGACCTTTGGAAAAAGAATCAATGCCTGATACAATGACGGTAAATGACGCGGAATACCGCGTCGTCAAGCTCCTGGGGAAAGGAAAAGGCGGCTACTCCTATCTTGTGACGGACGGAACAGCGCAATATGTTCTGAAGCAGATCCACCACGAGCCCTGCGCCTACTACATCTTCGGGGACAAGCTGCGCTCCGAGCTGCGGGACTATGAAACGCTGCGGAAGCTGGGCATCCCCATGCCCCGGCTTCTGGCGGCGGACATCCCGCAGGAGCGCATTCTGAAGGAATACATCGCCGGGCAGACGGTGGCGGAGCTGCTCAAAGAGGGACGGATGAACCCCGGCTGGCTCAGACAGGTGCAGGCCATGTGCGGCCGCCTGTACCCGGCGGGGCTGAACATCGACTACTATCCCACCAACTTTGTCCCCTGCGGCGGAACGCTTTACTACATCGACTACGAGTGCAATGCCTATATGCAGGAGTGGGACTTTGCCCATTGGGGCGCCCGGTATTGGACGATACAGGCACCGGAAAAGCCGGATGAGGCATGAATCATCCTGTGTATAAAGGACAGCTGGCAGGCCAGTGTTCCCGGCAGGGACGAAATGCCAAACCGCCCTTTCCGCGAACATAGAGCAGGATTTCTTTCATTCACCCGCACTTTCTTCGTCACGGCGCTTGATTTCAGCAGAGCGGTCGAAGTCGATCTGCAGGATGTCATCCATGGGGATCCTCACACCGCTGCGCATGATTACCAGCCGCTGGTACTCGTCAATTTTTCCGATCTTACCCGTCTCAGTCAGATACGCGCCCCCGTCCTTCCGCTGGTCCGGCTTGAAGTAGGTGACGGAGGCCTCCGGTTCTTCGTCTATAGCTTTCATAAGGAGCTGGAACTTCATATCCAGCGCCGTCAGGGCCTCCTCATCCAGCTCAATCCTCTCATCCGTCAGACGCCCGGTTTCTCTGATGGCGGAGTCATATCCGGTCAGCGCGGCGAAAGGAGCAAACTGTGCCGCACGGTCAGACATCGGCATCTGCGGGCGCGTCTTGGAGACGTGGTGCGGGAGATTCATAATGGAATCGTATTTACTGTTCGTGTGCATTTGCAATCCCTTTCCCAGACAAACTGGAATTTGTCTGATTAACTTCCGGTTTTTCGGTTCATTGCTGTTTCAAAAAGTGTTCGATATAAACGGAGAGATCGTCGGGGAATTTATGATTCATAATCTCTTTAGTCAGTGATCTGACAACCGTTTCCTCAAAAGCATTGAGTACTCCGGAATCGCTTCCTGCCAAATAGTACGATTGATCCAGTTGGTCGTTGACCTGCCGATGCTTTAGAATCATATCCTTCTGTTCCGCCACAGTCGGATGTACCACATGATGCAGGAATTCATGGATAACGGAATCTGTCCGGAATGCCCCGGAGGAGAAAACAAAGCCGTCTTCCGTCAGATGGTAGTCCGATGCATAAACGCATTTAACAGGATTGAGGCAGATCCGGATCTCCCGTACCGGGGAATGATACCGGCTGGTACAGATTTCTAGACATTCCTGAATCAAGTGCATCTCTTCCCGGTAAATCTTTTCCTGTCCAGCGATCCATTCTCCCTCCCATTCCAGGTATCCTGCAAAAGAGTTGTCTGATAGAACCGCAACAATCGCCCGGGGAAAACCTTCCAGCCAGCACCAAAGGGATTCGCCACGTTCGCTTTCCGAGATGTTTCCCGCAGTCAGGATCTTCCGGCGTAGCGTTTCAAAATCCTGAAAGCCGGTATTGTTGTCGTTGAGAAAAAAAGACGCCGATTCCATCATGAACGCACGTGGCCAGTAAGGATATATGTCGCAGGTGTCCTGCTTGGCTCCGGAAAAGAAAGTATCCTGATGTTTCCGGTTCCTATACTTCATAATATGCCGGATGTGTTCAGCAGAACGTTCCGGGATATAAAAGTCATACCCAGCCTGTAGTAACCCGTAATAGATTGCTGATATCTTTGGAAACTGGACGATCATATCAGTTTCCCATAGTTGAGTCAATTCAAATTCACTTTCCATAAAACAAATTCCAATTTATTCCATTCTCTACGCCTTATGCCCGCCGATCTGCCCATTGCGGTCCTTGGCCGTTGCGCCCTCCTGCAAATTCATTCCCTTGAGGATGGCGTTCTTTCCGTACTTCTTCTTGATGGCAAGTGCCGCCTTCTGAATTTTTCGTTCCCGTTCCAGCGCAGCATCCTCCGCCTTCTGCTTTTCCTCCTGGGCGGCGTAGTCCGTAAAAAGGTCCAGCTGGACAACCCCGTCGTTCTTCTTCGGTGCATCCGCTTCCGGCAGGACATGATTTGCAACGACATACATGCGCCGCACCAGCAGATTCCTGTCCACGATCCGGTCAAACAGCTCTGACACGGCGCACATTATTTTCTTCGTAGATGATGTGTGACTGTCAAGGTTAATAGAGCCGTGGGCCTGCTTCGGGATCCGGCGGCCATAGCGGTCGGTTTCCACCGGGCCGTGATACCTGGCCCGCCGCGCCGGATCGGTCAGGTTCTCAACATCATAGCCCACGGTCAGCACCATCTGATCGGTGACAAGTCCCTTATCCACCAAATCCAGCACCAGCAGGTCCGTCATCTCCCGGACGACCAGCTTTGCCTTGTCCGCCTCATAGGGGCAGTGCAGGACCTGACCGGAGCTGAGACTGTTGGAGCTGGGGCGGTACGCCTTGATGGCCGCAATGGTGGTGGGCTCCCAGCCCCACGCATGGTCGATGAGCAGTTCCGCGTTCTTGCCGAAGAGCTTATAAAGCAGGTCCTCATTCCGCTCCGAGCAGAGGGCAACATCGCCCATGGTGAACATCCCGTTCTCCTCCAGCTTCTTTGCGATGCCCCGGCCCACCCGCCAGAAATCGGTGAGAGGCCGGTGTGACCACAGCTCACGGCGAAACTTCATCTCGTCCAGCTCTGCAATGCGGACGCCGTTTTTATCGGCGGGAATGTGCTTCGCTACAATGTCCATTGCTACCTTGCAAAGAAAGAGGTTTGTCCCGATTCCGGCAGTTGCCGTGATGCCGGTGGATTCCAGCACGTCGAGAATGATCTTCATGGCAAGCTCCCGGGCCGTCAGCCGGTAGGTGCTGAGATAGTCGGTGACGTCCATGAACACCTCGTCGATGGAGTAGACCACCATGTCCTCCGGCGCGATGTACTTGAGGTAAATCTGATAAATGCGGGTGCTGTACTCCATGTAGTACGCCATTCTCGGCGGCGCGATGAGGAAGTCCACGGCAAGGGCTGGGTCAGCCTGCAACCGGGAGAAAAAGTGGGATGAACCCTCCAACTTTCGCCCCGGGGCCTTCTGCTGCCGCCGGGTGTTCACCTCCCGGACCCGCTGGTTCACCTCGAAAAGCCGGCTGCGCCCGGAGATGCCGTAGCTTTTGAGGGAGGGCGTCACCGCCAGGCAGATGGTTTTCTCCGTCCGGCTCTCATCCGCAACGACAAGGTTGGTGTCCAGCGGATCCAACCCCCGCTCCCGGCACTCCACGGAGGCATAGAAGGATTTCAGGTCAATGGCAATATAGGTGCGTTGTTTCAACTTCTGTGCCTCCCTTCAAGCAAAATTTACAGATATCCCGCCTCAAGGTCTTGACTTAAAGTCGGGTTCAGGTGTTATCATGAGTATAGCAAAAACCAAAGCGCCGCGCAAGAGCGCGGGCCGGAATAATGGAAGTAAAGAAAATGCAATCCGTTTTTTGCGGCGGCGTGTACGTCGCAAAAAACACTTCTCAGTCTGCAAGCCTTTTGTCCCAAAGGGGCCCGGCCCTTTTGGGACAAAAAAATCAGGTCCGTTTCCGGACCTGATTTTTTATGTCGTATGTTCCGCGTATCCGTTTACGCCTTCTTGGCGATGTCGCACAGGGCGGTGAAAGCCACGGCGTCGTTGATGGCCATCTCAGAGAGCATCTTGCGGTTGATCTGGATGCCGGCCACCTTCAGACCGTGCATAAAGGTGGAGTAGTTCATGCCGTTGAGCTTGCAGGCAGCGGAGATGCGGGTGATCCACAGCTGGCGGAAATCCCGCTTCTTCAGCCGGCGGCCCACATAGGCGTAGGTCAGGGACTTCATGACCTGCTCGTTGGCCATCTTGAAGTGCTTGGACTTGGCGCCCCAGTAGCCCTTGGCCAGCTTCAGAGTCTTATTTCTTCTTTTACGCGCCATCATAGCGCCTTTAACACGTGCCATTTCTTAATTGCCTCCTATTTCTAACGATATCCGTCTCTTATTTGTAGGGGATCATCTTGCGGATGGTGGCCTCATTGGTGCAGTCGGCATAGGTGCCGCTGCGCAGGCGACGACCGCGCTTGGTGTCCTTCTTGGTGAGGATGTGGCTCTTGAAAGCGTGCGCTCTCTTGACCTTGCCGGACTTCGTCAGATTGAAGCGCTTCTTGGCGCCGCTGTGGGTCTTCAGTTTAGGCATAATATTACTCCTTCCATCTATTCTCCCGCCGGGGCGGGAAGAACTCGTGTGTTATTTTCCGGCCTTCTGGGCCTTGGGGGACAGGAACATGGACATGAGCCGGCCCTCCATCTTGGCGGATTTATCCATGGTGGCCACGTCGGCGCAAAGCTCCGCGAACTTCTTCAGCAGATCCCGGCCGATATCCGTATGCGCCATCTCGCGGCCGCGGAAGCGGACGGAGACCTTCACCCGGTTGCCGTCAGCCAGGAACTTCTGCGCATTTTTCAGCTTGGTGTTGAAGTCGCCGACATCGATGCCCGGAGACATGCGAATTTCCTTGATCTCCACCACGTGCTGGTTCTTTCTGGCTTCCTTCTCCTTCTTGCTGCGCTCGAACTTGAACTTGCCATAGTTCATGAGCTTGCACACAGGCGGCGTCGCCTGGGGGGAAATCTTCACCAGGTCCAGTCCCTTTTCCTCGGCGATGTGCAGGCCCTCCGCAGAGGACACAATGCCCAGCTGCTCGCCGTCTTCGCCGATGAGGCGGATCTCCTTATCCCGGATCTCTTCATTGAGTTCATGCTCTACCTTGCTAATAACCGTCGCACCTCCATTCGATCAATAAAAAAACGCGAATGCATCCCTTGCATCCGCGCAGCGGCACGGCCCCCATAACGGAAGCCCTGACGAAAATCGCTGTTGACCTCTTTGCCTGGGGCGGGAGGTGAGGCGGATGCATCCAGCCTTCTTTGTTTTCCAGGATAGTATACCAGACCCTCCCTCCCCTGTCAAGCACTTTTTCCTGAAAATATCGTTGAAATCTGCCCCCCTGCCGTGGTAACATAGGGAGAGAAAATTGCGGAAAGGGGGCGCGCCCTATGGCCCATGCCATGCTGCCGCTTTTGGAGCGGACGCCGGTGATCCCGGCGGTGAAGGAGCCGGAGACCCTGGACCTGGCCCTGGCCCACGACGGAGCGGCGGTGTTCCTGCTGTGCGGCGACATTCTGAATATCGCGGGTCTTGTGGACCGGGTCCACCGGGCCGGGAAGCAGGCGGTGGTCCATGGGGACCTGGTGGCGGGGCTGGCCCCCAAGGAGATCGCCGTGGACTATCTGCGCTCCTGCGGAGCCGACGGGATCATCTCCACCCGGCCCCATATCATCCGCCGGGGCCGGGAGCTGGGCATGCTGACGGTGCTGCGGGTGTTCGCCATCGACTCCAAGGCCGTCAGCAACCTGGGGAAGGAGACCGGCATGGGGATGCCGGACCTGATCGAGGTGCTGCCCGGTACCATTTACAGGGTCATCGCCCGGCTGTCCCGGGAGCTGCCGGTGCCCCTGATCGCCGGGGGCCTGCTGGCGGACAAGGCCGATGTCACGGCGG
>ERZ779896.1092-NODE-1092-length-25722-cov-5.821210_pt1 | contig 25722 bp, 31 predicted proteins | sample MGYA00511067_ERZ779896 | MGnify/ENA primary metagenome ERZ779896 (study PRJEB29588, sample SAMEA2161597) | human gut metagenome | biome: human gut; feature: human-associated habitat; material: faeces | place: Denmark | collected 2008/2010 ... | reverse complement strand
ACTGCGCCGGCTTTTTATATTAATTTTATAATTTAACGGTTAATTTTGTTTTTTAAAGCAAATAATAAACAAAAGATTGTTTAGGAGGTCGGGCAATGAAACGCAGTCCAATCAAAGCTTTTACTGCGGCAGTATTTATTATATCTCTGCTTATGCTGGCCGTATGCATTTATAATGAGCAAAATCATAAAAACGCTGGCGGCTTTTATTGCTTTAAGGCTTCTATGGAAAGGATGATAGAAAATATATGAACAATCAAAACCGTGAACACAGCATAAATCAAAATGTGTTTTTTTATGGTAATAATCCTGATGAAAAGGAGTCATATGTGAAAGGCTTTAATTCAAGAGAGGAGCGAAAGCAGGAAAATGAAAAAAAGTGAAATGTCTCCAGACCAGCTTGCTTACAATCATTTTGTAGAGAAAATCTCCCCTAAATCTCATATGGGCAGAGATTGCTTCAGGGCCTTCTGGGTAGGCGGACTTATATGCGTTATAGGTCAGTTAATAGCTGAAGTATTAATGGCTGCGTCTAGTTTGGAACAGAGGGACGCGCTGGCGTATACTTCTATTATTTTGGTATTTTTAGGGGCTACTCTTACGGGCATAGGCATCTACGATGTTATCGGAAAATATGCCGGCGCAGGCAGCGTAGTGCCTATAACTGGATTTTCAAACAGCGTGGTTGCGCCCGCTATAGAATTTAAGCCTGAGGGGCTTGTTATGGGTATAGGGGGCAAGCTTTTTACTGTTGCGGGTCCAGTACTGGTCTATGGTATTTCGTCTTCTATAATTGTAGGCATTATTTACTGGATTGCCGGTTTAATTACAGGAGGACAATGATGGGTACAAAATTAGGTAAGCAAACCTTTGCTTTTGATAAGCCCATATATTATGCAGGGGCTTATTCGGTTGTAGGCAAAAAAGAGGGAGAAGGTCCGCTGGGTAAGGGCTTTGATATTATTATGCCCGATTGCAAATGGGGTGAAAAATCCTTTGAGAAGGCCGAGCGCAAGATGTTTAAAACGGCTATGGAGGGGTGCGTCGGTTCGGCGGGTATTGATATGAACCAAGTGGACATGGTCATAGGCGGCGACCTTTTAAATCAGATTATCAGCGCATCCTTTGCGGTAAAGGATTTTGACGGCTCCTATGTAGGGGTGTACGGGGCGTGCTCAACTATGGCGGAAAGTCTGTTAGTAGGAGGCTGTATGATAGACGGAGGTTTTGCTCAAAAAACCGTATGTGTTACCAGCTCGCATTTTTGTTCGGCTGAACGGCAATATCGGTTCCCTTTGGAAATGGGAACGCAAAGAACTCCTACTGCTCAATGGACGGTAACCGGAGCGGGCGGCGCGCTTTTAAGCGCTGACGGCCATGGGCCGGTTTTGGAAAGCGGTACTTTTGGTACGGTAATAGACATGGGCGTAAGCGACGTAAATAACATGGGCGCGGCTATGGCTCCGGCTGCCGCCAGCACTATATGCGCTCATTTTGAAGGGACGGGTACAACTCCGCAGGATTATGATTTGATACTTACCGGTGATTTGGGCATACTAGGCAAGAGGATTACTACAGAATTGGTAAGACGGTCAGGCTATGAGCTGGAGGGTAAGATAGAAGACTGCGGCTGCTTGATTTTTGACGAATCGCAGGATGTGCATATGGGAGGAAGCGGCTGCGGCTGCTCGGCGTCCGTGCTTAACAGCGAAATCTATAAAAAGCTTAGAGACGGGACCTATAAAAAAATATTGTTTATCGCTACAGGTGCGCTGCTGAGTCTTACAAGCAGCATGCAGGGGGAAAGCGTGCCCTCAATTGCGCATGCGGTGTGTATAAGAGGTGAAAAAGTATGATTTGGGATTTAGTTAAAGCGTTTTTAGTGGGCGGAGCTATATGTCTTGTCTGCCAAATTATAATAGACCGTACAAAGCTGACCTCCGCAAGAATTTTAGTGGGCTTGGTAACGCTGGGCGTGATTCTTAGCGCAATAGGGATATATAAGCCTTTTGCGCAATGGGCGGGCGCCGGGGCTACAGTACCTCTTTTGGGCTTTGGGCATTCTCTGGCCCAGGGAGCTATAGAAGCAGTAAGAGAAAAAGGATTGTTGGGCGCTTTTACCGGCGGAATTATAAGCACGGCTGGAGGTATAGCCGCCGCGGTATTTTTCGGCTATTTAAACGCGCTGATATTCAATGCCCGTGAGAAAAAATAATACTTGTATTTAACTTGGAAACAGCCTTTGTAAAGGGCGGATGATTTAGTTTTAAAAATTTTGGAGCGGTAAAAATATTCCGCTCCTTGTTTTTTATTTAGCCGGCGGACTGTATTAAAGAATTAATTCAGCAGAATATCTAACGGCCGTTTAAGCCCCTGGACAACCTATAATTTTTTTAAATATTGTTTTAACTTTTTTTAATTTGGCTATTGATTTTTGAAAAAATGGTGATATAATTAATTAAAACACGGGTTTTTTTAAGTTTACATTTTTTATTTGGGGGGATTGATATGGTGAACATAAAGCGTTCAGTTATTATTGAGCTGTTAATTCTAGCATTAATTGCCGTTCTTTTGAATTCGCTAAATTCCAATGCCGATAATATGTTAAACGTGACGGAACAAGCTGGTTCCAGATTAAGCATGCTTACAGCCGATTATATGCCTGATGAATTAAAGGAATGGATTGCCGGAGAAGAGAACACTCAGATAGCTATTGATTATGAGGACGCCGAAGAACTGAATAATTTAACGGTAATAAACGAAGACGGAACTAAAACCACACGTATATTTAATCGGCCGGTTAAATATATTGAAGACAATAAAATAAAATTTATAGATAATTCTTTGAAAAAATCATATAAAGCAAAGAGCCTTTTTACTACATATGAATATGAAAATTCTCAAAGCGATGTAAAGCTTTACTTGCCTTCAAAGATAAAAGACGGACTTTTAATGCAGTCTGAGGATATGTCCCTTAGGCTCGCGCCGGTTAATCCGAGCCAAGCAAGGGTTAGGCTTAAAGAATTCACTTTTGCAGGAGAAGCTCAGTCTGTAGCGGAATATCCTGATGCTTTCGGCGAGGGCGCGCATCTTCAGTATGCTGCAATTAATGGTGGATTTAAGGAAAACATATTGCTTGAGGGATATACAAGCAATGTTTTTGAATTTAAATTAAGTATTCCTGGTCATTATGCTGTTTTGTCCGACCGCGGCGTAAAGGTAAATATATATTCATATGCTGAGCCTGACGGGGGGCCTAAGTATGTGATAAGCCAGCCGTACGCTCTGGATTCATATCAGGGGGAGCCTGACGGGAAAGCTCATGTGGGCTTTGACAACAGATATGAATTGGTTCAGACTGCTGATTCGGAATATATACTGCGGCTCATAATAGACCAGGAGTTTTTAACGAGCGAAGATACGGTCTATCCGGTACTAGTTGATCCTACGGTAGCTTATGCTTCGAGCGGCGGCATTGAAGATACATACGTCTGCGAGGCTAACGGCATAAAATATAATAACGACAGCCTTTTGCGCCTGGGAGCAGATTCAAATCCCGTATATGGCCGAATGTCCATATATGCAAAAAATACTTTTATGTGGTATTTCAGATATATTCGGCCGGAGAATATAATTTCGGTCAAGTATAATACGCAGAGAGTGGGGGCTGCGACGGCTTCAGGGATAAGCGCCTCTGTTTATGACTGCACCGCTATGCATGCCGTTAATCAGGTAACCTACAACCAGCTTGAAAACAGCACGGGCGCGTTCCAAAGCAGCGCCGTATTGGATATTGCGCATACGCTCTGTGAGTTTAACGTAACCTCCCTGACTAAACAATGGCTTAAAAACTTGTTGAACGAGGGAGGAAAATCATACAGATAGACAATACAATCAAAGTACAATGCGTTTTTGCATAAATGCCCGCCGCGTCCGCTTTGTTGCGCGGTCTCGAAATACGCCCGGTATGTCTTCGCCCGCGCGCCGCGCGGCCATCAACGGGCATTTATGCAAAAATCTCCGACCGCAGAGGAGGTGAATTTTCCGGTTTTGCAAGGCGGCAGGACGCAGAAATACCGGGCGTATTTCAAGGACGACAACACAGCAAAACCGAACAATTCACCCCTCTGCGGCGCATCGCACTCTGATTGTATTGTCTATGGCTTCATAATTAAAGCTGCTCCGGGCACAAACGGATATATGTGCCTGCGCGCGGCGGACGATCCTGCCGGGAGCTATCCTTGTTTTGAAATAACCTATAATGAAGATACCTCTGTCAACAACGGAACATATTATATAAGGAACAGGCAAAGCGGACAGTATCTGGACGTATATGGTTCAAGCCAGGCTTCGGGCGCTAACGTTCTGCAGTATCCTTTCCATGGCGGCGCAAATCAGCAATGGCAGATAATCCATCAAAATAACGGCCTTTATATGATACGCCCGCAGCATGCTCCCAATATGTATCTTCAGGTAAAAGGCGGGGCGAATGTGGATAACAGCAATGTGATTCAAGGCTCATATAACCCAAATTACCCGTATCAATATTGGTGGCGCATTATAAAAAACGCCAACGGAACCTACCGCTTAATTCCATATATCTCTACCATTCTTGCGCTGGACAATAACGGCTCCGGCGCCAACAGCGCAAATATCCTTATAGGGGATTATTATGGCTATGCCTATCAGCAGTGGGAACTTGTACCTACTGAATACCAATATGGTAATTATTTATATTCAAGTATTATTTCATCTCCGTCAGTTCCTGAAGAAAAAATAACGGCTCTTCAAAATATTGAGAATGAGTATGATGTTTGGCCTGCGGGGAATCTTTCTATATATAAAGATTTATCTGACACAGAAAGGATGAATACGATTAATAGTCTTGTAGATAAAGCAAATTTAATTTTTGCGGCTGGTCCTATCATGCCAGATGCTACGGATTTGTTAGCTCATTTTTTGGATAATACAGGTACAGCAGTAACGGTAAATTTTGATAGGATTATTTATCAATCGAGTGCAGCTTCAGAAGGCAGATTAAACGATATGACAAGAGCAATGTATGTTGTAGAGCGGATGGGAGAAAAGTTGCCGGTGGGCTGTAACTTTACTGTTTGCAGCGTAAACGACGCTTCTCATAATATAACTTCGGGCAACTGGCATTATGCAATAGGTCATTATTCTACTAAGGTGCAATTTGATGTTACAAAAACTGCTGTTAATAGTTATAGCGCAGAGGTAAATTATTATTTCTATGATGTCTATGATTGGGATAGAGAGGATGATATTAAGATTGCTGGCATAATATCGCCTCAAGAATTATGGGAAATACAATATGCCGGTGAGGGCAAGGGATATTATGTATTCGGAGTAGATTATTTATCTATGGAATGGAGTGTAGGAGACGGTTGGTATGACGCTGAGATAAATGACCCCAAAGATTTATCTTGGTAATAAGGAGGGAATGTTATGTCCATAAGTACAGACAGAGTGATAAAGTGGGTAGGAATAGCTGCTCTCGTAGTATTTATAATGTACATTTCCCTTCTTGTTTTCGGTTTTTTGGCATGGAAGTGATGTGGGTTAGGAGAGGAAAATGGAAAAGGGCGATATTTTAAGGTATTTGCTTTATGTGGCAATAATTTCTATTATATGTTTTACATTAATTTTCGCTATAAGCCGATGGTATACTAAAGAATTTTATGATAATCTATTTGGAACTAACTACTATGAGCAGATAATTTTTGTTGATGAAGAGATAGGTATAATTTCAGACGTATTGGGCGTGCAGGATGATATAATAATCCCCAGGAGCTTGTTAAAAGTTTTTGATGATGATTTTCATCCGGTTAGACTGCTTTTTTCAGTTAAAGAGGGAAAAGGGGAGGAATTTGAGACGTATATTGATACTTATTACGAATGCATAAAGGCCAGCGAATATGCAGAGGGGATATATTATCAGGGGCAGGAATACAGGAAAAAATATATATATAATTTGGTAAGCTATTGGGGAGAAGAGCCGGAAGAACCGTCAATAGGGATGGAGGCATATGAATCCGTCCAGGGGGAGACGCTTTATTTATGGTGGGATAAAGATTGCGATGACGAGCCTCTTTTAAGCATGCCGAAGGGAGGGGGGGACTTGGCAAAAATTACAAAGGAGCAGTCCCAGGGGAATGAATTTCCTCTTCAGGAGTATAAATAATAGCGTTATCCGACGGGGACTAACGTTGTACTAAGCCGGGCGTAAGGGAGAGAAGGATTTATGCCTGGCTCTATTTGTTGTTGGCGGGTAAATATTCATTGTTAAGCCGGAGGTTTTCTGTTATAATAAAGTAAAATAGGGGCTTAGTTTGCTCCATAATTATATGGAACGGAGGAAAAATTATGTCTGACGTTAAGAATTATCTTGCGTTTGATTTTGGTGCGTCCAGCGGACGCGCTATTTTAGGAAAATTGCACGATGGCAAGCTGGAATTGGAGGAGGTGCATCGTTTCAGCAATGACCCTGTTGAAATTAACGGTCATTACTATTGGGATACCTTTAGGCTGTTTTATGAAATTAAGCAGGGGCTTATCAAATACGCGCAGGGCAATTACGGTCCCCTGGACGGCATCGGTATAGACGCCTGGGGCGTGGATTTCGGGCTTATAGGACCTTCGGGAGAATTGCTGGGCGTACCCTATCATTACCGGGATTCACGAACCGACGGAATGATGGAGGAGGCAGACAGGCTTATGGGCCGCCGCCGCATCTTTGACGAGAGCGGCATATCCCATGAATTTTTTAATACGGTTAATCAGCTTCTGGCTATGGTTAAGCAGGATTCGCCTGCGCTTAAATATGCCAAGTATCTGCTTTTCATTCCCGACCTTTTTGCCTATTTCCTTACCGGCGAAATAGGGACGGAATTTTGTGAGGCTACTACCAGCCAGCTTGTTAATCCTAAAACCCGTACCTGGTCTAAGGAGATATTAGACTGCTTGGGGATTCCGAGCCATATATTTACCGATATCCAATATCCCGGCGCCTTGCGCGGCAGACTGCTGCCGGATATTCAGCAGGAGACCGGACTGGGTGCTGTTCCGGTATACGTTGTGGCTTCTCATGACACTAATTCGGCTTCGGCGGCTGTTCCTGCTAAGGGGGATTCCTGGGCGTTTCTTTCAAGCGGAACCTGGTCTCTTCTGGGCATAGAGGTGGATAAGCCGATAGTTAATGATATTACCTATAATTATAATTATACAAACGAAGGAGCTGTCGGCGGGAAATATAATCTGCTGAAGAATATAATGGGAATGTGGATTATCCAGCAGATACGCGCCGATTGGGAGCGCCGGGGTGAAAAATATTCCTTTGGAGAAATGGTCAAATTGGCAGAGGAAGCCCAGCCCTTTAAAGCATTTATTAATCCGGACGACCCCTTATTTGTACCGCCGGTAGATATGGATAAACGGATTATTGAATACTGCAGGCGTACCAACCAGCAGATTCCTCAGACAAAGGGCGAAATACTGCGCTGCGCCTATGAATCTTTAGCGCTTAAATATCGTCAGGCGGTAGAAGGCCTGGAGGAGATTACCGGCCGTGAAATTCAGGTGCTGCATATTGTTGGAGGAGGCTGCCAAAATGCGATGCTGAACCAGATGACTGCAAATTCTATAGGCCGTCGGGTAATTGCAGGGCCGGTGGAGGGTACGGCTATAGGTAATCTGCTGGTTCAGGCTATGGCGGCCGGAGAGATAAAGAATATTCAGGAGCTGCGCGAAGTGGTTGCGGCGTCCTTCCCTAATGAAACCTTTGAGCCAGGGCAAAAAACTGCTTGGGATGAAGCGTATGAGGTATATAAGAAGGTGACCGATTGACGATACTGGATATTTGTCTTAACAACCCTATGGACAAGCTTAAGGCGCGCCAGCTTAATCCGGTAAGTCTGGCTTTTGCAGGGGACTGCGTATACGATTTGTATGTGCGCTCCGGGCTGGTCAGGGATATTGGCTGCAATTCGCATAAATTGCATTGTATGGCGATAAGATATGTAAGCGCTAGGGGGCAGGCCGTGAGCTTTGAACGCATAAGAGCCTCGCTCAGCGACGAGGAATTGTATATTTTTAAACGGGGGCGCAACGCTAATCCGGCTACTGTTCCCAAAAACGCCGATATAGGCGATTACAGAACGGCTACCGGCCTGGAGGCGCTTATGGGCTATCTGTTTCTTACCGGCCAGACAGAGCGCATAGGCGCGCTTATGGGGATTATAATGAATAACGACGGAGGCGCAGGCCCTGCGCTAAGCGGCGGGGATAATTCAGACGCCGGAGGATTGGAGCAATAATGAAAAAACAAAACGACAGCAGAAATAATCACAGGGATAAACAGCAGGTAGGCCGGAGCTATAAGCCGGGTGAAAGTAAGCGTTTTGCTAAGCCTGATTTTAAGAGGCAGGAGAGCAATAGGCATTTTGAAAAGAACTTTAGGACGCAGAACGAGATAATACGCCCTGAAAACAGACCGGGCGCGGAGGATATGCATGAAAATATGCTGGAAGGGCGCAATCCGGTAAGGGAGGCTATCCGCGCCGGACGGGATATAGAGCGTATATTGGTTAGCGAAGCGGCTATGGAGGGTTCGGCCCGGGAGATAATAAAGCTGGCCAGGGATAAAGGCATAGTCGTGCATCAGACTGATAAGGCCAAGCTGGATAAATTGTCCCAAACAGGCGTGCATCAGGGAATTATAGCGTTTGCCGCTGCAAAGAATTACTGCGAGCTGGAGGACATTCTATCTTATGCGCGGGAAAAAGGGGAGGACCCGTTTATAATAGTGCTGGACGGTATAACCGACCCGCAGAACTTGGGTTCTATTCTGCGCAGCGCTGAATGCGCCGGAGTGCACGGCGTAATTATTCCAAAGCGCCGGGCCGTGGGGCTTACGCCTGTTGTGGCTAAGGCTTCAGCCGGAGCCGTAGAATATATGCGCGTAGCTAAGGTGAATAATATACCTCAAACCATAGAACGGCTGAAAAGGGAGGGCGTATGGGTCTTCGGAGCCGACCCTGCCGGCGAAAGCTACGTAAAAACCAATTTTAAGGGCCCGCTGGCTATAGTTATAGGGGCTGAGGGGGAAGGCATATCTCAACTGGCGAAAACCAGGTGCGACAGGCTTATAGCTCTGCCCTTAAAAGGAAATATTGAGTCGCTTAACGCCGCTGTTTCGGCTGCGGTTATAATATATGAGGCTCTGCGCCAAAGAGGCTGAGGACTAATATTTTAATGGCTTACCCTAAATTGACAAGGGGATACAGGCCTCCAGCGGTCTGATTTCGGCATTTTCTGCGTCATCGTCAATGGGTGTGCGTTCAGTACGCCTCATTCCGCTTTCTTGAAAATGCCGAAATCAAACCTGCCGGAGGCCGAAAAGTCAGACAGCGGCCGTTTGAGTAGCCTGCAAGGCGATTGAACGACGTGTGCTGGACGTACACGGAGCGAAAAGCAACACGGCAGGACACTCAAACAGCCCTGTTATGACGGTATATGCCCTTGTCAATTTAGGGTAATAAAAGAGGCGGGAGAAGGCGCTCTGGTTGAAGATAACGCGCTAAACTGGATGGTTTGCCGAATTGAACGATATGGCGTCCCAGTCCGGTTTCCGCGTGATTGCGCGCAAAATGGGACGGCTTGCCGAATTGAGGTGCGCGGCATCGTTTGATATATACGATGCCGGGCCTATTGCAGTACTGGTCAGCAGCTTAATAATACGCGCAGGAAAGGATTTTGAGCGTATGCCTGAAAAATATCAGGATATGGAGGACGCTCAAATAGTAGCTCTGGCTCAGGCTGGAGACGAGCAGGCCTCCGAATACATAATGAATAAATATAAAAATCTAGTGCGGAGCAAGGCCCATGCGTATTTTATAATGGGCGCCGAGGCAGAGGATTTGCTTCAGGAGGGCATGATTGGCCTTTTTAAGGCGATAAGGGATTATGATAAGGATAAAAACGATTCTTTTTATGCTTTTGCAGTTATGTGCATAAGGCGTCAGTTGATTTCGGCGCTTAAGAGGGCCACGCGGCAGAAGCATATTCCTCTTAATTCTTATGTATCTCTGAACAAGTCCATATATGACGAGGAAAATGAACGCACTCTTATGGATGTGCTTACTGCGCGCGGAGTATCCAATCCTGAGCAGCTTATGATAGCTCAGCAGGAATATGAATTCATCAACGCTAAAATTGAAAACGTGCTTTCGGATTTTGAGCGCGCCGTATTAAAGGAATATATAGCGGGCAAGAGCTACAGCGATATAGCCTCGGGTATGAATACGCAGACTAAAAGCGTGGATAACGCGCTCCAGAGAGTTAAAGCCAAGCTGGAGCGGGCGCTCAGAAGCATAATGTAAGCAATGAAATATAATTTGTAAAAAGGCAAACGGCGCGCGGCTGATTATCTGCCGTTGTTGTCCACCAAAATAACGGACGTTTTAGTCGTTCTTGTCAGAGCAGTCCTGAGCATTGCTGCGGTTATTCTTCTGCTGATTCTTGCTCTGGCTATTCTTCTGATTTTTGCTTTGATTATTGTTCATTAGAAAACATCCTTTCATAATTGGTTTCAAGCTTAGTTTGGCCCTATTCGCTCTATTTATTCATATAAATTATAAATTTTATTATTTTATCATCTGAAAAAGCTTTTGCACGTATTGCGCTTCAGCGGTTCATAAAAGATAAGCCGCTTTAAACGGCGTATTGATACTCTTTTGCCGCTGTTTTAGCCGAACTAAATATTATAAGAGCTTATGTACGTTATATTTGTATGCTAATGGTGAAAGTAACGTCTGTAAGCAATTAATGCATTAATGAGCATATGTACAAAAACGTATTGTTCAAGCAAAAATTTCCTCTATAAGCGTATTCATTTCAGAGGCGCTTGTTTGGATTACTATGCGCTGTCTTAATGAATGCGCGCCTCTGAGCCCATGCACATAGGCTGCAAGGTGCTTGCGCATCTCCCGCACCGCGGTGTATTCTCCTTTAAATTCGCATAGGGCTTTAAAGTGCGACAGTATGACTTTACGCTTTTCCTCCTTGGAAAGGGAAAAGCTGCGCTTATCCAGAGCGGCGGCTATTTCGGAGAAAACCCAGGGACGTCCGAAAGCTGCGCGTCCAATCATTACGCCTGAGCAGCCGGCTGAGAACATATTGAGGACGTCTCGGCCGGAGGCAATATCTCCGTTTCCTATTACCGGTACCTTTACTGTCGCGCAAACTCTTTGAATTATTTCAATATTGCATTTGCCGGAATAACCCTGCTCGCGCGTGCGGCCGTGCACGGTTATGGCGGACGCTCCTCCTTCCTGTGCGGCAAGAGCGCATTCTACGGCGTTGACCGAATCAAAGCCGGCGCGCATTTTTACCGTTACTGGGCGCCCGGCGGCGTTCCGGACGGCGGAAACTATTTTAAATATCAGCTTTGGTGAGCGCATCAACGCGCTGCCATCGCCGTTAGCAATAATTTTTTTAGCCGGACAGCCCATATTTATATCTATTATGGGAAATGAGCTTAACGCGCTTGAGGCGGCGGCGCCGGCAAGCAATTCGGGTTCGTGCCCAAAAATCTGAGCGGCGCAGGGAACGCCTGAATTATCTTTACTGAGCAAAAAGCGGGTTGCGGCGTTTGAATGGGCCAGGCCGTTAGCGCTTACCATTTCGGTAAATACCATGCCCGCTCCAAAGCGTGCGCATATATTTCTAAATACTTTATCGCTTATGCCGGCCATGGGAGCGAGAATTAAATTATTTTTCAGTTTTATATCGGCTATATACATATTTTTCACGCCTATAAAAAAATTTGCGCTTATCTTTTTTCAGGAGAATAAGCCTGCGTTTTTATTTTACGCCATAAAGCGCTAAAAGGCAAACAGAACATTCATATATGAAATTTTTCTGAATATTTAGAATAAACTCTTCTTTAATGAAGGCTAATGTGGTATTATAATATAGACGGTATGACGTTCAGACGTCAATATAAATAAGGAGAAAGCAAAATGGAATTTGAAGGTACGACTATAGTAGGCGTGCGCCGGAACGGCAAATGCGCGCTGGCTGGAGACGGCCAGGTTACTATGGGCCAGTCGGTCATTATGAAGAAGGGCGCCGTAAAGGTGCGCAGGATATATCATGACAGCGTGGTTATGGGTTTTGCCGGTTCTGTGGCTGATGCGTTTGCTCTGAGCGAGCTTTTCGAGAGCAAGCTTGAGCAGTATTCGGGCAATTTGTATCGGGCGGCTGTAGAATTGGCGCAGTTCTGGCGTTCGGATAAGGCGTTGCGCAAGCTGGAGGCCATGATGATAGTGGCGGATAAGAGCGGTATGCTGGTGCTCTCGGGCTCGGGAGAGGTAATAGAGCCGGACGACGGCGTAGCGGCTATAGGCTCGGGGGGCACTTACGCGCTTTCTGCGGCTCGGGCGCTTATGCGTTTTACCGATATGCAGGCGCCTGAAATTGCGCATGAGGCGCTTAAAATTGCAGGGGAAATCTGCGTTTACACCAACGACAATATAAAGGTTGAAGAGGTTTAATATGATATTTTCGGAAAGGTTCGCCCGGCGGCGGCATTCCGTTAAAAGAAATTATGTCCGCCGGAGAAAGAGGAATAAAAATGCTGGCACTTACGCCTAAACAAATAGTAAGCGAGCTGGATAGATATATAGTGGGACAGGACGAGGCTAAGAGGAGCGTGGCTATAGCCCTGCGCAACCGTTACCGGCGCAGCCGGCTTCCTAAGGAGATACGAGACGAAATAACTCCTAAAAATATTATCATGTCCGGCCCTACCGGGGTGGGTAAAACCGAGATTGCCCGCCGCATATCCAAAATTATAGGCGCGCCTTTTGTCAAGGTGGAGGCCACTAAATTTACCGAGGTGGGATATGTAGGCCGGGATGTAGATTCTATGGTCAGGGATTTAGTGGAGGCTTCTATTCGGCTGGTGCGCGAGGAGAAACGCATGCAGCTTCAGGATAAATTGGAGCGGACGGCTAAAAACAGGCTGATAGATATTATTCTGCCTCTGCGCAGGCCTAAGGAGAACGAAACGCTGGAGGAGCGCAGAGGTATAGTAACAGATGATTTGGACAGAGGGGTTTTGGAGGATTACGTTATCGAGCTGGAGGTTGAGGATAAGCCTGCCGGCATGAACGCCGAGGTGCCCGGACAGCCTGAAATAAGCATGGGCGACCTTTTAGGCGGCCTTATGCCTAAAAAGACTAAAAAGCGCCGTATGCCTGTTAAGGAGGCGCGTAAGATTATAGAGCAGCAGGAATTAGATAAGCTGCTGGATAATGACGCGGTTATCAGTCTGGCGCTGGAGCGTGCGGAACAGGACGGCATTATTTTTATTGACGAGATAGACAAGATTGCAATAAATACCGGCGGCCAGGGCCCTAACGTTTCGCGCGAGGGCGTTCAGAGAGATATATTGCCTATAGTTGAGGGGTGTACGGTTAATACTAAATACGGGCCTATTTCAACAGATTATATATTGTTTATTGCGGCCGGAGCTTTTCACGTTTCTAAGATAACCGACCTTATACCTGAATTGCAGGGACGTTTCCCGCTCAGAGTGGAATTAAAGCCGCTTACGGTAGAGGATTTAAAGCGCATTCTGGTTTCTACGGATAATTCTCTGATTGGCCAGTATACGCATATCCTTGAGGTGGATAACGCCCATTTGACCTTTACTTCGGAGGCCCTGGAGCTTTTAGCAAGACATGCCTTTGAGGCCAATGAATTTGATGAAAATATAGGGGCAAGGCGGCTGGTGGCGGTCATGGAAAAGCTGCTGGACGAAATAGCCTTTGACGCAGACGGCGAGGAAAAGGATATAAATATAGATGCGGAATTTGTCATTAAACGGCTGGGCGAAGGGGCGGCAAAACGCAATTTGGACAGGTATATATTATGACTAAGGTTCAGCTGCTTTCCAAGGTTCGGGAGCTTATCGCGTATTTTCATAGCTGCGGCGAGCATGTTAGCTTTGCGGATATAGGAGAATTAGCGCATCGCATATTGGCTGCGAGCGTGCATATTTTCAGCGTTGACGGTGTTTTATTTGATATGGGCCCTCATGTGGGAGGCTGTTCCCTTTCGGAGCCGGCGGTGGTTTCTGAATTAATAGGCCGGTTCAATCAGATAAATCATACCAGGGTATACAGCTCCAAAAACGGTGAATGTCCTTTTGACGCCGGGAATTGTTCGTTTGAGCATAGGCTGCATGTGGTAAGCCCGCTCTTTTACGGAGGAAAGAGGGCCGGCACGCTTATCTATACCAAGGACGCCGCTGCTTATGATGAATTGGATATAGCTTTATCCGAGCTTATAGCTATGCTTGCGGCCCAGGCGCTGTATAACGACGTACTGAATAAAGAAAAAAAAGAGGGACGGCAGAAAGCGGAAATAAGGCAGGCGGCGCAATCTCTTTCTTATACTGAACACCGCGCGGCCGAAGCGGTTATTAGGGCGGCGCTGGCTGAAAACGGCGTAGTAAATGTAAGCAAAATAGCCGTTCAGGAAGACATAACGCGTTCGGTGGTAGCCGTGGCCATAAGGAAATTGGAGGGCGCCGGCATAATAAGGGTACGTTCCTTAGGCATGAAGGGAAGCTATATAAGCGTGGCTAATCCTTTTGCGCTGGAGGAGTTCAGTCAGGAGCATTTATAAAGTATAAGCGGCTTTTTAATGAGGGCGGCCTTCAGGCCCTGCGGCGGCGCGCCCGGAAAATGTGATAGAAATAAACAGCCCCTCTTGGGAGCATGGAGAAATCCCCGGCATGCTCTCAGGAGGGGCTATTTATTTTAGTCTGTACGGCGTTTTTAGCCGATGCGGCTTTTATGCCATATGCGCCTGCAAGGCTGAATTTTAAGCTTTTCCGGCAAATGCACAGCGGCGGCATTTTTCAACGTCCAGAGGGTAATTGCCGTCGAAGCAGCCGGTGCAGAAGCCTATATCGGTATCATTCTGTACGGCTGAAACAAGCTCTCTTAGGGGAAGATAGGTGAGAGTGTCCGCGCCTATCATTTTGCGTATATCCTCTATGGAGTGAGTTGCGCTTATCAAATGCTTCTTGGAGGGAGTATCTATCCCAAAATAGCATGGATAGTTTACGGGCGGCGAGCATATGCGCATATGCACTTCCTTAGCCCCGGCGCTCTTAAGCATATCCACCAGCCGTTTAGAGGTAGTTCCGCGTACTATTGAATCGTCTATGAGCACTATTCTTTTTCCGCGCACGTTGGCTGCGGTTGCGTTAAGCTTCATGCGTACAGCCAGCTCGCGCATTGACTGTTCAGGCTGTATGAAGGAACGTCCTACATATCTGTTTTTTATAAGCGCGTCTCCGTAAGGAATACCGCTTTGGCGCGAATAGCCTATGGCCGCGGCCAAGCCCGAATCAGGCACGCCTGCGACCATATCCGCTTCTACAGGGGCTAAACGGGCCAGGCTGGCGCCCACGCGCAGGCGGGAGCCCATAACGTCCAAGCCGTCTATTACCGAATCGGGGCGGGCAAGATACACATATTCAAATATGCACAGACCGCTTGGAGAGCGTCCGGAAAGCGGGTCGTATCTGAGCGACTGTACGCCTTCGTCTGAAATCATTATGATTTCGCCCGGCTCGATATCTCGTATAAGGGATGCGCCTACTGCGTCCAGAGCGACAGATTCCGAAGCGAGGATATATGAATCGCCCTTTTGGCCAAGGCAGAGCGGACGTATGCCCTTGGGGTCCCTGACGCCTATAAGCATATTTTCATTGGCGATTACAAGGGAATACGAGCCCTTTAAATCGTTCATCATAGTGCGGACGGCGCTTTGTATATCCAAATGAGAATATCTGGCAAGCAGATGCACAAAAATTTCGGTATCTGTTTGAGTTTGGAATACCGCTCCTTCGTTTTGCAGACGCCGTGCCAGCGCGGCGGAATTGAGGAGAGTGCCGTTATGCGCCACGGCCAGCACGCCGTTTCGATAATTGGCGACAAGGGGCTGGGCGTTTACTACAGTATTGCTTCCCTTTGTAGAATATCTTACATGACCTACCGCAATTTTCTGTCCTTTAAATTGGGAGATGCTTTGCGGATTGAAAACCTCGCTTACTAATCCGAGATTCTTATATTGTACAATTTTTTTACCGCTTATCGCCGCGATGCCGGCGCTTTCCTGTCCGCGGTGCTGAAGCGCGTGCAGAGCGAAATACAGCATGTCGGGCGAAAGCTCTCCCTTATTAAATATGCCGGCTACACCGCATTCTTCGCTGAAATGCTCCTGAACGGCAAAAATATCCTTTTCATGCATAAGCAAAACACCTTTCTGAATTATTTGCCCAGAACCCGCCGCATAAGCTCTTGATATGCTTCGGCTTCATGTCCCATATCTCTGCGGAACAAATCCTTATCCAGCTTGCGTCCGGTAGTGGTGTCCCAGAAACGGCAGGTATCGGGAGAAATCTCGTCGGCCAGTATAATCTGGTCGTGGAAACGCCCAAATTCCAGTTTAAAATCAACCAAGGTAACGTTAAGAGGCTTAAAGAAATCTATAAGGAGCTGATTGACTTTATAAGCTATGTCGGCAATTTGGCCCATTTCTTCGGGGGTGGCGAGCCCAAGGGCATAAATATGCGAGCAGTTTATAAGGGGATCGCCCAGCTCGTCGTCTTTATAGTAATATTCAAGAACGGTTTTGGCCATGCTTGTGCCCTCGGGCAGACCAAGGCGCTTTGAAAGGCTGCCTGCGGCGATATTACGAACAACTACCTCTACCGGAACTATACTTACTTTTTTAACAACAGTTTCGCGCGGAGAAAGCTCCTCTACAAAATGAGTGGGTACTCCTTTTTCCTCCAGCATTTTAAAGAGATAATTGGAAACGATATTATTAACTTCGCCCTTATCTTCAATAGTGCCCTTCTTAAGGCCGTTTAACGCCGTAGCGTCGTCTTTGTAGGAAACTATAACATAATCCGCGTTATCTGTGGCGTATACTTTTTTTGCTTTGCCTTCGTAAAGCTGAGCGCCTTTTTTCAATTCCATGATATCACCTCATATTATTTGTTTATAGAATAATTTTAAGTTACATTTATGGATGTGTCAACAGCAAACGCTTTATTTTTACAAACAATTTTAATAAATGTTCGTTAAATGTTCGGAAAAACGCTGTTATTTTTTAAGTTGACAAAAGCGCACGTTTATCTATATAATAACGTTGTTAAAATTTTTATATTAGTACCCGTAGCTCAGCTGGATAGAGCGTCAGACTCCGACTCTGAAGGCCAGAGGTTCAAATCCTCCCGGGTACACCAACAAAAAGAGAACTTTTGTCTATCAAAAGTTCTCTTTTTGTTTATCCAAGCCGCAGGTTTGGCATATCATAGCCGCACGCAGTACGGTGCATATCATCAAAAGCAGACCTCGGCCTGCTTTTTGCATCTCATCACGCGTTAGCGTGTATCCTCCTGCGGCTTGATGATATACAAGGCTGCGCCTTGATTTGATTTTTCCAAAATGATATAATATTACTGAAAAGAGCGGTTATGTGTCTAAAAATTATTCGCTGATTTATTCTGAACAGTTTGCAACAGAAATAGAATTACTTTGCCGAAATATAAAGGCTCTATCTAACACTCTTTTTCAAATCTGTAAAAGCTCAAGTAGTGTTTACGCAAACATCCGTGAAGCAAACTACGGCCAAAGTAAGCCGATATGCTTTTAAAATTTGAAATTGCACTCAAGGAATGTAGTGAAACAGGGGGGGCTGGTTGCAGTTGTTGTTCAGCACGAATGTTGTTGATGAGGAAATCTATAAAAAGCATAGAAATCTCTGCAGTCGAATCAGAAGAATGTTGATTGCAAGTTGCAAAACATTAAGGGAGAATGCAAAATGATTATACGCAAGAACGGATATGTTTTGGATGTAGATGTAGAAGGCACATTGAAATACTCTCAAGAGCGCAAGCTTTGCGATTGTGACGAAGACTGAAATCTTTATGCTCAAATTGCAGAGAAATTTCCTGAACTAAAGGAATTTCTTGCTGAATTAGGTTTGCTGATTGAGAGACCTGATGAAATCGGCTCTTGTGTTGTCGAGGATTATATTGATTATTATTTTGTTTCTTATACTGTACCCGGCAAAATATTAGAATTCGATAATTACGAAATCGATATGTTTGACGGAGGTCTTTTTCTCAACAATATTATTGATAATTGTTATGTCCCCAACGAGCAGAGGACAGATAAATATTTTACTGTCACTATTTATGGTATTGATTTACCTTGGGTACTGGATGAACCTTTTCCTGAATGTTGCGTGAGCAGAAATAGAATGTCTTTGCTTGCAAGAATTAAGAGCCTGTTTCACAGAAATTAGTGCACATTTTCTTCGCTTTTACCTATGTTTACGAATCTTATTGACTGCCTTTGGCAAGAAAAAAAGTCACTTTTGTCTACCGACAAAGGTGACTTTTTGTCTTAAAAAACTAAAAAATATTGACAATAATAAAAAACAGTATTATAATAAAACAAATTAAACGAAGGAGTAGAATGAATGGAATGGAATGTGGTGAAAATCAGTCAAACGAGCGGTAACAACGTTCCGTTTGTGAGCATAGGAAGAGGACAGTTGGATTTTAATGCTGTCGCTTGCGATCTCATTAAAGATAATGGAGAATACAGGTTCGCACAATTATTGACAGCGAAAGAAAAAGGAAAAACTGTAGTTGCTGTAAAATTTTTAAAAGAAGTGGAAACAAACACTATTCCTATAAAAAGAAAAAAACAAAACGGAAAAATCATTAAAGGAATCACCATTGCAAACAAGGGTGTTATATCTGATTTGTTTGGAAAAAATGGAAGCAATGATGGAATGGTGCGTTATAGTGTGGAATTAATTGCTGAAGATATGTTAAAAATACTAGATTAATTTGTTTTGATATATTACGCACCTTTTTGCTTTTCTTATCTCGATTCACGCACCGTTTAGTAGTTCTTTCGCACGTCGGGAGCAGGCTATATATAGCCTGCTCCTGGTTTTATAAAAATCTGGGGCATATTAACGTCTCTCTTCCATTTAGTCTCGCGGCATTAATACTCTGTTTGCAGCTTTGATAACGCAATAACGGCCTGTTTTTTATTTATTACGCATTTAAATAGTTTGTGAGATTGGAATATTTTTTATTATTTTTAGAGAACATATTTTTAAAACAGTTTTTAGGAGGCGGCTCCATGGTTTCGTTATGGGAAGAAAAAGCTCAATTTTCCGAATTTAAAAGTCTGGACGGGGATATAAGCACCGATGTTTTGATTATCGGAGGAGGAATGGCGGGCATTTTGTGCGCTTATATGCTTCAGCAGGCGGGAGTGCCTTATGTGCTGGTTGAGGCCGAAACTATATGCGGGGGCATAACTAAAAATACTACTGCGAAAATTACCTCTCAGCATGGATTGATATACAGCAAGCTTATTAAGACGCTTGGGCTGGAAAAAGCCAAGGGATATTTTCGCGCGAATGAAGAGGCGTTGGAAGCCTATCGCCGTATTTGCCAGAATATAGATTGTGACTTTGAACAGAAGAGTGCGTATGTTTATTCTATAGACGACCTTAAAAAGATAGAGGACGAGCTTAACGCGCTTGAACGTTTGGGAGCAGAGGCGGAGTTTTCTAAAGAGACGGCGCTTCCTTTCAGAATTGCCGGAGCCGTAAAATTTCCCAGACAGGCGCAATTTAATCCGTTGAAATTTGCCGCCGCTATAACGCGTGAATTGAATATTTTTGAGTATACGAGGGTATGCGAGCTAAAGGAAGGCTGGGCGGTAACTGATAAGAGCAGAATTAATGCTGGAAAAATAATAGTGGCGACGCATTTCCCGTTTTTAAATAAGCATGGGAGCTATTTTATTAAGCTTTATCAGCATCGTTCATATGTTATCGCGTTGAAAAATGCTCCTGAAATAGACGGCATGTATGTGGACCAGGCTCAGAACGGCATGTCCTTTAGGAATTATAAGGAATATCTTCTGATTGGAGGAGGGGACCACCGTACCGGTAAAAAGGGAGGAGCCTGGCAGGAGCTTAGAAGCTTTGCGCGCCGTTATTATCCTGAGGCGGAGGAAAGGTATTTTTGGGCAACTCAGGACTGCATGACCTTGGACGGTATCCCTTATATTGGCGCGTATTCTGCAAACACAACCAATTTATATGTAGCTACAGGCTTTAATAAATGGGGCATGACTTCTTCCATGGTTGCTGCCACGCTTCTATGCGACATGGTTATGCAAAATCATAATGCATATGAGGAGGTTTTTACTCCGTCCCGGAGTATTCTCAAGCCTCAGCTTGCAGTAAACGCTTTTGAGGCGGTAGTCAATCTTTTGACGCCTGCAGCTAAACGCTGCCCGCATTTAGGCTGCGCTTTAAAATGGAATAGATACGAGCATACATGGGACTGTCCCTGCCATGGCTCGCGCTTTACTAAGGAGGGCAGGCTGATAGATAATCCGGCTACGGGCGATTTAAAGGAGTAAGCTTGGTTTAAATTAGCTTTAAACGCGAATAATAATATAAAAATATACAGGAGGTTTTATTATGAATGATAAAAATGGATTTATGCTTTCAAACCGCGACAGGGTATTACGGGGCTGGCAGGCGTCAACCCAGCTTGTGAGGGAATATCAGGATTACGCCCATGAAATGGAGGAGGATGAAAAGCTTTCAAAGCTTTTTGCGCATATGGCTGAGGATGAAGCGGAGCATGCCGCAAAGCTGCTTGTATTGCTTCAGGGCTATGATAAACAGAGAGTTTAGCATGTAATATGACCGCTTTATGAGCTGCGGTGTAGTTTTCAGATTGGGTTTTACCTTTAGTTTATAAGAAACTGCACGGTTAGGATGCATGAATTTACGTTCGGAGAGCGCTGCTTTCGCTTGCATTGCGTTCAGTACGCGCCGTTCAAGCGTCTCGGCACAATTTTCATGCAATCTGAAGTCTCAAACGGAGAGAATCTCTTTATTTTCAAAGCAAACGATGGAGGTATACTGAGCATATGAGGATGGAGGATAATGCGGAAAATAAAAAACTCTTCCGTTATGAGACGTGCAATTCCTTGCAATTTGATAGCAGACGCATATGAAAAATAATGAGGAGATTAAAAATGATTGAAAAGGATACGATAAGGCTTTTAAGGGAATGCGACGCAGGAATAAAAATGGGAGTAAGCGCTATAGATGAGGTTATGGATTATGCAAGCTCTGAGGATTTAAAGAAGCGGCTTGTCCAATGCCGGGCGAAACACGAACAATTAAAACGGGAGATAAGGTCATTGTTGGATAGATATGAGGATGAGGGAAAAGAGCCTAATCCTGTTGCAAAAAGCATGTCATGGATGAAGACTGGAGTAAAGCTGGCGGTAAATCAATCGGATGCTACTATTGCTGATTTAATTACCGACGGCTGCAATATGGGAGTTAAATCCCTTAACAGGTACCTTAACCAGTTTAAGGCGGCGTCTGAGGAGGCTAAGGATATAACCAAGCGGCTTATTAAGCAGGAGGAGGAGCTTTGCGCGGATATGCGCGGCTATTTATAACATTAATATAAAGGGCTGCGGTTGGCGTAATCTTAAAAAGCATAGAACAAATCAGGGCTTGACAGGGGCCCTGATTTGTTCTATGCTTATAATATACCCGATATGGTATAAGGAGGCTATATTATGAAACAGTGCATGGATGCGGAGAATCTTCACAGGCGGTTGAAAAAAATTATAGGGCAGGTGCAGGCTATAGACAGGATGGTAGATGAGGATGTTCCCTGCGAGGACGTGCTGGCGCTGATTAACGCGGCGAAATCTGCGCTGCATAAGGCGGGGCAGGTTGTGCTGGAAGGGCATATAAAGCATTGCGTGCGGGACGGGATAGAACACGGGGATGCGGATAAGACCATTGAAAGCTTTGCTAAGGCAGTAGAGCGTTTTGCCAATATGAAATAAATGATATATATCACAGCTTGGATAATTTGACAGTCAATGAGCAGGATTCATTAGAGCGCAGCTTTTATAATATGGGCTTTAGGGGTTATAAAAGATACAAACTGGACGAACAGGGAAAGCCTTATCCTATTAATTATATATGACAAACAAATAATAAACTACATTTATATAATTCTTTTCAGAGGGGAGAGAGGAAGGAATGGAGGGAATGCACGGAGGGCATCGGGAACGGATGCGGGGAAAGTATCGAAGGGGCGGACTGGAAGTGCTGGCGGAGCATGAGGTACTGGAGATGCTGCTGTATTACCCGATAAAGCGAGTGAATGTAAATGGGACGGCGCATAGGCTGCTGGAGGAAAAACGGCTGAGGGAATTGGTCAGGCAGAGTGAAGAGGAATTGACCGAGCAGGAAGGAATAGGAGAAAAGACGGCAGTATTTCTGAGGCTGGCAGGAGCGGCGGCGGAGAGGTATGCGCAAATAAGGATAGTTAGGGGATTAAAGGTGGGAACATACGGAGCGTCGTCAGGACTGGCGAGGCGACTGCTGGAGGAGGAGAAAGAGGAATGCCTGATAATGATGTGTCTAAACGCGCAATGCCGGCTGCAGGGGATAGAGACATTGGCGAGGGGAGAGACAGGAGAAGAGGCGATAGACGGCAGGCAGGTGGCCGAGGCGGTAACGAGGTATCAGGCGCACAGCGTAATACTGGCGAACAATCATATAGAGGGAGAATGCAAGCCGAGGCTTGAGGATTTAATGGCGACGCAGAAGATAGCGAACATATTGGCGTCAATAGACGTGAGGCTGTGGGACCAAATATTGGTAAGCGGAGGTAAAACGCTGGGATTAAATAAGAGCGGCTATTTTGACGGGATAGAGCAGGAGAGCAGAGAAGAGGGTGCGAATGGGGAGACGATAGCGGCGGACGCAGGGAAGTATAAGAAGAATGATAAGGAAACGAGGAAGGAGAGAGAAAGAGGAGAGGTAAAGGAGAGGGAATGGATGTACGACCCGTACATAGAGGAACAGAGCTATGGATGAAAAAAGAGGGGCGGCGCGGGCCTAGCCTCAAGCTTAGCTTGAGGCTGGGCGAAGATTACTATTTTAGCAGCCGGGGTTGACAAATATTTATGAAAACATTTATAGAATTGAATATTTCTAGAAATTTATTGACATATAAAAAACATTGTGATAACATATAAATGTTAAAAGGTCTTAGTTAATATTCGGGTATTTCAGTATTATTTTAAAGCCTAATAGAGATAGTATTATGTAAGGCTCTGCTAGTTGATAGTATAGCGAGCTTTTCAATAAAACGAGCAATATATTTTTCACATAAATCAAGGATTGTTTAATATAAATTTTCGCAAAAATTACTCATATATTTAAAAAAGGAGGAGCATATATGGTATATATAAAGCCTACAGCTGTTATTTATGACCAAGAAGTAATGAAAGAAATTGAAGCTGCTGCTGCTTCTACTTGCCATTGTACAGCAAGCGGCTCAAAGGTCTGCCATAAACCTACGTATTAAAAAGCATATTAATGAATTTGTCGAAATAAAGTTAAAATAGTATTTTAATAATATAAGGCGCAATGTTAATTTTATTAAGATGAATTGAGTAATTTTTGCGATAGGACATTGCGTCTTATATAGTTCTAAGTATAATATTATAAAAGTATGAATTTTTTAGTGTGTTGTTATTTTTACTAAGTTTGCTATGCATGAATGACTTTTATTTAAAGATTTTTATTTATTGTTGTATAGAAACAAGGTATCTGCAAAATACAAAAGTGATTGGAGAAAAAATATGCATATAATAGATGATTATGTTTTTGATTCTGATAGACTTCTAGTATATAAGTTAGATATAGATAAGGAAATAATTGATGCTATTAAAAAGACTTTTCCCGGCGATTTAGATTATAAAACGGTTATGTCTGAATTATCGGATTTAAATTCTAATGAAATGTGTATGGATAAAATAGCAATAAATGATATAGGCATATGCTTGACTTATAATTGTAATTTAAGGTGTACATACTGCGGCTATTCTTCTACGGACCGCGATAATAATAAATTGCAGTTTAAGGATATAGAAGCCTTTATTAAAGATATTATTGAAAAACGAACTATAAAAAAGCTTATTACAAAAAAGAATGAACCTCTTATGATAAATATCACAGGTGGAGGAGAACCAACATATGAATGGGATTTATTAAAAAATACAATTGTCTATATAAAACACGAATGTGATAAAAATAAAATTCCATTATATGTAAAAATGACAACCAATGGAATGTTAGCGCAGGAGCAAATTGAATTTATATCAGAGCATTTTAATGAATTAATGATTTCTTATGATGGTTTAACTGAAATACAAAACTCAAATAGGATATGTCCAAACTTAAAAAATACAAGTAATATAGTCGAACATACAATAAGAGAATTTTCTAAAAAAGGGATGCCTTTAGTTATAAGGTCAACGATATGGCAAAAAGATTATTCTAAAATTAAGGAAATGTATCATCACGTTTTTTCGATTATATCCTCAGATAGCAATGTAATATGGAGTTTATATCCAACTTTATTTGAGGGACGCGCAGTTGATCATATGAAACGGCAAAATGATATAAAATATAAAGATTTTTTATTTTATTATCTAGATTTAATAGAATACATAATTTCCAACGAAGGAGAGGATCAACTAAAAAAGATAGACGTTCCTTTATTAAATAATGACCTTAGCGGTGTTTTTTGTGGTGCCTATAAGCTCAATAGCCCATGGCTTCTGCCTGATTGTTCAATAGTGACATGTATTGAATCAAAAGATGATAGAGTCTGTATAGGTAATGTTAGTGATGGGAAAGTAGAATATTTTAAGAAATATAAGGATATTTTTTTGAATGTCATGAAGAAAAAATATTCTGAATGTCGCAGCTGCATAGCTTATCGTTTTTGTAGAGGCGGTTGCCCAGTCTGGCATTTAAGGGGGGATAATCCAGAATATAAACCACTTGAGTGTTTTTTGCAGCAAGAGTATTGGAATTATATCTTGCATGCAGTTTTATCGGGTAAATATAGCTTTGGATGGGGGTTGGAAAAAGTAAGTTTGCCGAATGTATGTGAAAGTAACATTTTTATATTGACAAAAAATAATAATTAAAACATTTTTGTTTTTTAGTTTTAAGAAAGGTTTGGTATAATATGAAACTTAACGGAAAAGAGATTAAGTTAGCTTCTTATTGTTATGAGATTTTAAATGATGAAATGATTTTGTTTAACGAGGATAGTAAAAAAATAATTATTTTAAACTGTACAGCTATAATAATATGGAATGAAATAGTCCGTAATTTTGAGATAAACCAAAATGTTTGTACGGACGATATTGCTGATAAACTTATGCAAACTTATTTAATGCCGGAAACAGAAAAAAAGTGTATTTATAGCGATGTCGAAGAAATAATAGAACGGCTTTTTCAGTCCTCCTTATTGGAAAATATATAAATCCAGATTGTTGAAAGGGAAAATAGCATGAAGAAGTTTAAAAAAAGCATAGGCCATATAACAATTAATATAATAATTGATACTGAATTATTTGATATTGAATACAAAGCCTTCAATGCATTTTTTAGTTCGTTTATTTATTGCGGTGAATACATTCCCCAAAAATATGTTATTGAGGATAAA
>ERZ779896.1086-NODE-1086-length-25898-cov-21.486128_pt1 | contig 25898 bp, 24 predicted proteins | sample MGYA00511067_ERZ779896 | MGnify/ENA primary metagenome ERZ779896 (study PRJEB29588, sample SAMEA2161597) | human gut metagenome | biome: human gut; feature: human-associated habitat; material: faeces | place: Denmark | collected 2008/2010 ... | reverse complement strand
CGTTGATCTGCGAGACGGGCACCAGAATGGACTTGATAAAAAAGCTGCTCAGGAAAAAGATCGAGCCGATGAAAAGCAAGCCGATCGTCACGGCGATCAGCGCGATCATCAGGATCTGAAGATCCGCGTTGCGCAGGCTCGTCACATAGCGCAGAACGCCGATCACCTCACCGTTGGTATAGATCATCGGGCTTGAGACGGCCAGAATGCGCTCCCCTGTCAGCGGGTTTTTGCCTTTATAGTGCCGGATCTGCTGGCTGTCGATGGCCTGCTGGATCTCGGGCGTCGAGGGGGAGCGTCCTGCGAATTTTCCGTAGGAGGAGGCGACGAGCTTTCCGTTTGCGGAAATGAACTGCAGCTCCAGCCGGTCCTTTTCCTCAAAGGTCTGCGCGAATTTGATGCAGGACTGGTAGTATTCCTTATAGCTCTGCGAAATGTAGTTGCTGAAAAAATCAGTTGTTGTTTTCGCCTTGTTTTCGAGGCCGGAGCGAAGGTTTGTGTCGTAATACGCCGCCATGGAGAACACCACGCCGAGCACGCACGCCGCGACCAGCAGCATGATCACGCCCACGTTATTGACGAACCAGCGCCGTTCAATGCCGGACAGGCGTTTCTTTTTCTTCAAAAAGCCTCACCTCACGCCTTATGCGCCCCACTTGTAGCCAAAGCCCCAGACCGTTGTGATATAAGTCGGATTTGCGGTATCGTCCTCAATTTTAATACGCAGGCGGCGGATATTGACGTCAACGATCTTGAGCTCTCCGTCATAATCCCGGCCCCAGACCGCTGCGAGGATATCCTCACGCGAGAGCGCCCGGCCCGGATTCTGCATGAACAGCTTCACGATCGCGTACTCCACCTGCGTCAGTTTGATGCGGCGGCCCTCCTTGTCCAGCGTCCGGTTGCGCGTGTTCAACACGAACGGACCGTGTTTGAGTTCGATCTGATTGGACGAGCCGTCGGAGTCAATGCGGCGGTAGAGCGCGTCGATGCGTGCGGTCAGCTCCGCAGGACTGAAGGGCTTGGTCATATAGTCGTCCGCGCCTGTCATCAGGCCGGTGATCTTGTCCATTTCCTGACTTCTTGCGGTTAACATAATAATTCCGATCTTTTTATCCGTTACCCGGATGCTGCGGCAGACCTCAAAGCCGTCGATGCCGGGCAGCATAATATCGAGGATCGCGACGCCGACATCCGGGTTGGCCTTCAGCAGCTCCAGCGCTTCTTCTCCGGTCCCGGCCTCTACGACCTCATACCCGGCGCGCTTGAGATTGATGACCACAAAGCTGCGGATACTGACCTCATCTTCCAAAATCAAAACCTTTTTCATGCTGTTTCGCTCCTCATGTCTCTCCCGAATTCCAATCAATATGAATAAAGTGGAACATATCCCGCAGTCTGTCCGCAGACAGCTCCTCGGCCCACTTCCCTGTTCCAAGCTTCGCCGCATAGGTGATATCGCCTTTTTCGGCCAGAATGAACCTGCCGTCGGCGGATGCAGATTCATTTCGATTCTCTCCGGAAAACGCGTAGATCGTAAAGATCAGCTCTGTGCGCCGCCCGTCTTCCCACTGCGAAAATGCATAGCCATACACGCCGTCCGCCTCTGCGCCGCGCGTGATGCAGAACTGGTTCTGCCAGCGGTCCGGAAGCTTTAAGAACCAGCCGCCTGAAAAGCTGTGATAGGTCGTCAGCTTTGGCAGGCTGCGTCCGTCCAGATCAAGGTTGTACCAGTTGATCGCGGAATCGTTCTCATCGGATCCCTCTGCCGACGGAAGCGGCAAAATCTGCGGCAGCTCGATCAGCCCGTCGCCGTCAATATCGGAGGCGTAGACATAGTAGCTGCGGACAGTGGAAACAGGGCTTTCCGCCTCGCGCATAGTGACGCTTTGGAACACGCCGTTCTGAAACGCAAAGACGTCTGTCACAAGTCCGGTATCCTCATATGCGCTCGACACAAAGACAGCGGGAATGTCCTTCATCAGATTTCCGGTCAGAATACGCTTGACAAGGGACGCTCCGGCAGTTAGATACGCTTCCTTCTCGCGCTCCATCTGCCCATCTTTCCAGCGGTAGAACTCCGCTACGCCCTGCGGCTGCTCTGCTTCAAAGCGGAGCAGGAAAATATCCTTCCGGCCGTCGCCGTCAAGGTCGACTACGCGGTATTCCGAGTAATTGGCATTCATCAGCTCGGCCACATGGCCGTCGGAGTAGGAATATGCGCTGAGCGATTGCAGCACGTCGGTGGACAGCTGCCGCCCGATGACAAGCTCGATGCCCGGCTGGCCGGTCAGCTGGACGTATTCGACGCTGGCAAAGCTGGTGCCGTCGCCCTCGATCACATCCGTCAGGTGGTAATCGCCGTCCACACGGGAAAAGATGCAGGCTCTGAGCGGCCTGTCCCCTGCCGCCTTCAAAAACGCAATCGCTTCTTCCTGTCCGTCGCCGTCGAGATCGGCCAGCTGCACAGACTGCTGATTCGGGCCGGACACCGGCGCAGAATAGGCAGCGCTCTGCCCGCTCAGAACCGCATCGATTGCAAGCTCCAGCCTGTCATATTCATCAGAATGCCGCGGCAGCGTATACAGCTCGTCGACCGTTTTGACAAAACAGCCTGAAAGCAGCAGCGTCAGCGCTGCTGCAAGCAGCGCAAGCCCCACCCGTTTTCCGTGCAATCGTTCCAACTCCTTTTTCAACTCTTTATAGTATATCATGTCAGGTTACAAAAGTGTAGCGAATTTGTAAAAAACAAGACTATTTCACGACCACATTTTTTTCGCCGAGCTGCTCCCGCAGCTCCTGCAGCATCCGCTCGTCCAGCGCACAGCTTCCACCCATCCTTGCGCCGGTGTCGGCAAAATAGATCACGGCCCGCGCTTTTCCCGGGAACATCTTGAGAATGGGCAGGACCTTCTTTGCCGAGCGCTGCGCGGAGCTTTCGATTTTGAGATAGACGGTATGCGCCTGCGCCGCTGTCTGACGCGCGGCCTGCGCGGCATCCAGATCCTTCATATCCCCGATCTGCACCACGCGGTTCACGACCATCTGCGGCGGTTTTTCGTCGCGAACGGAAATGCGGCCATTCAGGATAACAGGCGAGTTTTCATAAAGCAGCGAACCATATTGGCCCAGGATCGTGGAGAATGTCAGAAGCTCCATGGAACCGGTATCGTCCTCCACTGTGACATAGGCCATCATGGAGCCGGAGCGCGTGGTCTTCATCTTGACCGCCTCGACGATTCCGGCAATGTTCACGATCTGCTCGTCCTGATAGGTATCGCCGCCGTTTTCAAAGCATTCCAGAATCTCACCGATTGGAACCACATCCATGCCGCGCAGCAGCGGCCGGTACTCGTCCATCGGATGGCCGGACAGGTACAGACCGGTCGTCTGCTTTTCCAGACTCATTTTCTCCTGCACGCTCATTTCCGGGATATCCGGTGCATGCACAGCTGGCATGGCAGCGGCGCTGTCTTCGCCGGACAGCAGATCGAACAGACCCATCTGGCCGTCGACATTCTTATTCTTCTGGCTGGCCGCTGCGTCGAGCACAAGCTCATAGATACGCAGCATCTGGGCGCGGTTCAGTCCAAAGCCATCGCAGGCGCCGGCCTTGATGAGATTTTCCAGCGCCCGCTTGTTGAGATCCGTCCCGTACATACGGGAGGCAAAATCCTCAAGGCTGGTGAACTTCCCGCCCTGCTCTCGCTCGTTCATGACCTTCTGGATAAAGCCGCGTCCGATATTCTTGATCGCCGCCAGGCCAAAGCGGATGCCGCCCGGCACGACGGTGAAATTGTCGTTGGATTCATTGATATCCGGCGGCAGCAGCGCAATGCCCATCGCGCGGCACTCGGCAATATACTCGGAGATCTTGACCGAGCTTCCCAGCACCGATGTCATGAGCGCCGCCATATATTCGCGCGGGTAATAGCATTTGAACCACGCGGTCTGGTACGCGATCACCGCGTAGCAGACGGAATGCGCCTTGTTGAACGCGTAGTTCGCAAAGTCGTACATCTCGTTGTAGATGGCTTCCGCCGTCTGCTCCGGAATGCCGTTTGCGACGCAGCCGGTGATATTGCGCGAGGCATCGCCCCGGATAAAGGCGCCGCGCTCCTTTTCGATGTCCTTGACCTTCTTTTTGCTCATGGCGCGGCGCACCATGTCCGCCTGGCCAAGCGAATATCCGGCAAGCTTCCGGAATATCTCAATGACCTGCTCCTGATAGAGAATGCAGCCGTAGGTGACGGAAAGGATAGGTTTCAGCATGGGATGCTTGTATTTGACAAGCGATGGGTCCTGCTTGCAGGCGATCAGACGCGGGATCGACTCCATCGGGCCGGGGCGGTAGGCTGCGACGATAATGGAAAGATCTTCGATTGACTGCGGCTTCAGACCCATGCAGACGCCTGTCATGCCGGTCGATTCCATCTGGAACACACCGGCTGTTCTTCCCTGCGTGAGCATATCCATGACCTTGGGGTCGTTGTCCGTCACGCGGGACATGGAGAAATCCGGCTCCGTCTTCCGGATATCGCGGATCGCGTCGTCAATGACGGTGATATTGCGCAGGCCGAGAAAGTCCATCTTGAGAAGCCCCAGCTCCTCAAGCGTTGTCATGGTGTATTCCGTGACGATGGTACCGTCGTTTGTCGCAAGCGGCACATAGTTGTAGACCGGCAGCTTTGTAATGACCACGCCTGCTGCGTGCGTTGAGGTATTGCGCGGCATACCCTCAAGGGCCATGGCCGTGTCGACAAGCTCCTTAACGCGCGCATCGCCGTCATACATCTGCTTCAGCTGCGGGGACTGCTTCAGTGCGTCCTTGAGTGTGATATGAAGCGTCGTCGGCACGAGCTTTGCGACGGCGTCCGTCTCGGCAAACGTGAAGTTCATGACACGGCCCACGTCGCGAATGGCGGCTCTGGCTGCCATGGTGCCGAAGGTGACGATCTGCGCGACGTGATCCTCGCCGTATTTCTGCCGGACATAGTCGACGACCTCGCTCCTTCTCGTATCGCCGAAGTCCATATCGATATCAGGCATGGTCACGCGGGCGGGGTTCAGGAAGCGTTCGAAATAGAGGCCATATTTCATGGGGTCAATTTCGGTAATATGCAGGCAGTAAGTCACCATCGAGCCTGCTGCGCTGCCGCGTCCGGGGCCGACCGGGATCCCGGCGGATTTTGCAAAGCGCACGAAATCCCACACGATGAGGAAGTAGTCCGTAAAGCCCATTTTCTCGATCATGTCGATCTCATATTCCAGCTGCTGCATATACTCCGGGTGCGCCGTGCCGTACAGCTCGTCAAAGCCCTCTTTGCAGAGCTGGTTGAGATAAGAAAGGCTCGTCACGCCCTCCGGAAGCTTGAATTCCGGCAGGAAATACTTGCCGAACGTGAACTCCACATTGCAGCGCTCCGCGATCCGGACCGTATTCTCAAACGCCTCCGGCACATCCGGGAAGAGGCTGCGCAGCTCCTCTTCACTCTTGAGATAGAATTCCTCCGTCTCAAATTTCATGCGGTTTGGGTCGTCGACGGTCTTGCCGGTCTGGATGCAGAGCAGCACGTCCTGCATTTTTGCGTCTGTCTTGCGCAGATAGTGTGCGTCGTTCGTCACGACAAGCGGGAGGTTCAGTTTTTCAGCAAGCTTACGAATATGTCCGTTGACGGTTCGCTGCTCCGGAATGCCGTGATCCTGCAGTTCCAGATAAAAATGCCCCGGGCCGAAAATTTCCGCGTATTCACGCGCGGCCTGCTCCGCCGCGTCCAGATCCTCCTGCATGATCGCCTGCGGGATCCGGCCCGCAAGGCAGGCGGAGAGCGCGATCAGGCCCTCGTGATGCTCCCGCAGCAGTTCCATATCCACGCGGGGGCGGTTGTAAAACCCCTCGGTAAAGCCGAGCGAAACCATATAGCTGAGGTTCCGGTAGCCAATCTCGTTTTCACAGAGCAGGACCAGATGGTATGGCTCCTTATCGACGCCGTGAACCTTGTCAAAGCGCGTCCTGCGCGCAACATAGACCTCGCAGCCGATAATGGGCTTGATCCCGGCCTTTTTCGCTGCGCGGTAAAAATCGATGGTGCCGTACATGACGCCGTGGTCGGTCAGGGCGATGGCGTTCTGGCCGAGCTCCTGCACCCGGTCCATCATGGAGCCGATGCGGCAGGCTCCGTCAAGCAGGCTGTATTCACTGTGGACGTGCAGATGCACAAAGGCCATGGCAGTTTTCTCCTCTCAGCTTTCGTCCGCAAGCGCGACAAGCTTGCGCATACGGTGGTTCATTGCGGATTTGGAAACGGGCGGGTCCTGCATAGCGGCAAGTTCCTGCAGCGTTGCTTCCGGATTATCGAGACGGAGCTTTGCCGTCTCGCGGAGCTTCGGCGGCAGCTCCTTGAGTCGTCCCTGCTTCTGAAGCTTCCGGATGGCTGCGACCTGCTCAATCGACGCGTCGACCACCTTGGTCAGATTTGCCGTTTCGCAGTTGACGCGGCGGTTGATGCCGTTGCGAAGATCCTTTTCGACCTTCGCCTCCATCACGCCCATTGCGCACACCGGCGCGCCGATGGCCGTCAGAAAATCCTCAATCATGTCGCTCTGCTTGAAATACAGAATGCTGTTGCCGCCGCGCGTCGTTTCCTTCGGGGAAAATCCGGCGTCGAGCAGCAGCGCGCAGGTTTCGCGGCTGACCTTATAGTGAGAGGTCGTCAGCTCCAGGTGGTAGCGCTTGGCCGGGTCCGTGACCGAGCCGCCGGACAGAAACGCGCCGCGCAAAAACGCCAGCCGCTCTTCGTCCTCCTCCAGCATCCCGTAATTGACGTGCAGCGTCACGTCTCTGGCCGCGCTGAGGCCGAACTGCGCAAACATTTTATGGATTTTTTCCTGTGATTCCATCACGAACAGCAGCTTTCCCGCGCTCTCCTCCGGCTCCTGGTCGAAGGAGAAGCCGAAGACCTTCTTCATCAGGCGCGGCAGGCGCTCAGCCAGATCGCGCGACTCTGTCGTGATGCGGACAAGATCCGCGGTAAACGCGTTGCAGTAGAGCAAAATGCCGTACAGCTCTGCGGCGGCTTCCAGCTTCCGGTTGATCGGCAGACGGCACAGCTCCTGCTTGACATTGGATGAAAAAGACATGACGGCGTTTGCCTCCTCGCTTGTTTCAGTTTCTGAATTCCCGCCACACCGACAAAATCGCGCGTGCCAGCGCGTCGGAGTTGTGGCGGATATAGCGTCCCGGCTCAAGGAGCGGGAACGTGCGCACAGCAAGGCCCATCTGCTCCAGATCCTCGCGGCGCAGCTCAAGCTGCGAAACGCCCTCTTTGGCGTATGGCTCCATGATCTCAGGCGGCACAGGCGCGTCGTTTGCAATGCACACATCCATCACGCCGGGACCCGCGTGCTCCAGGATCGCGCGGACGTGATCGTCGGCGTCATAGCCGTCCGTCTCGCCGTCCTGCGTCATGATGTTCAGCACATAAATCTTCAAGGCCCGGCTCTGCCGCACTGCGTCTGCAATGCCGCTGACCAGAAAGTTCGGGATGATGCTGGTATACAGGCTTCCCGGTCCGATCACGACGATATCCGCGTCCCGGATCGCCCGGACGCTCTCCGGCAGCGCCGCCGGACGTTCCGGCACGAGGCGCACCTTGCGGATACGGGAATTGTTGATCTTTTTCGCGTAAAAAATCTTGCTTTCGCCAAGAATGCGGCTGCCGTCGTGAAATTCCGCTTCCAGACGCACGTCCTGATTGGTCACAGGGAGAACACGGCCCGTAATGGCCAAAACGTCCCCCATGCGGTGGACCGCTTCGTCGAAGGAGCCGGAAATGCCGTTCATGGCCGCCAGAAACAGGTTGCCGAAGCTCTGGCCTGCAAGGCTCCCATCAGTAAAGCGGTAATTGAGCAGCTGCTGCATGGTAGGCTCCGTATTGGCAAGCGCCATAATACAGTTGCGGATATCGCCCGGTGGAAGCATTCCAAGGTCCTCCCGGAGCATACCGGAGCCGCCGCCGTCGTCCGCGACGGTCACGATCGCGGTGATATCCCTCGTATAGGCCTTCAGACCGCGCAGCATGGCGGACAGCCCGTGTCCGCCGCCGATGGCCGCGATGCGCGGCTGCCTGCGGTGCGGCTCATAGAGCCGGATCTGTTCTGTAAAATCCGTCATAGCAATCACCTTCTGCCCATATCGCGATGGCTGAGCGTGGCCGCGTAGCCCTTTTTGGATACGAACTCAAACAGCTCCTTCGCGATACAGACGCTCCGATGCTTGCCGCCTGTACAGCCGACGGCGATCACGAGATCTGTTTTGCCCTCGTCCAGATAGTTGGGCAGCAGGAAGGAAAGCAGATCCTCGGTTTTTGTCACAAAATCCAGCGTCTGCTGGTATTTGAACACGAAGCTTCTGACCGGCTCGTCCAGCCCGGTCTGGTGCTTCAGCTCCGGGATATAGTACGGGTTCGGCAGGAATCGCACGTCGAAGACCAGATCGGCCTCCAGCGGCAGACCGTATTTGAAGCCGAAGGACGCGACGCGCACGTCCATCGAATGCTCCCGCATTCCGCCCGCGACCAGATCGATGAGCTGTCCGCGCAGCTTGCCAGTAGAGAGATTGGACGTGTCGATGATAGCGCTGGCACGGTTGCGGACAGGGGCCAGCAGCTCGCGCTCGCGCGCGATGGCATTTTCGAGCGTGGAGCCATCCTTCATCAGGGGGTGCAGGCGGCGCGTTTCCTTATAGCGCTTGATGATGACCGCTGTAGACGCTTCAATATAATAGATCGAATATTGCAGATGCATATCGTCCAGCTTCTGCAGCGCCTGAAACAGCGCGTCAAACGTCATGCTCGCGCGGATATCCGTCACAAGCGCGACCTTTTCATATCGTCCCTTCGTTGCCAGACACAGCTGAGCAAACTGCGGGATCATCTCTGCCGGCATATTGTCGACGCAGTAAAAGCCGAGGTCTTCCAGATCGGACGCGGCCCTGCTCTTTCCTGCGCCGGACATACCGGAAATGATAACAAACTGCATAGTCTTCTCCTTTTACCAGATCCGAACCTCCGGCTCGAGCTGGACGCCGGATGCCTCCCATACGCGCGACTGCACCATTGCGATCGTCTTCTTTACATCATCAGCCGACGCGCCGCCGGTATTCACGACGAAACCCGCGTGCTTTTTCGATACCTCCGCGCCACCCACGCCGCAGCCCTTGAGTCCTGCCTGCTCGATGAGGGGGCCTGCAAAATATCCTGTCGGACGCTTGAACGTGCTTCCGGCGGACGGCAGCTCCAGCGGCTGCGAGGCCCTGCGCTTTTCCATCAGCGTGCGCATGGTCTGTCCGATTTCCTCTGGGTTGCCCGGATGCAGCTGCAGGACGGCCTTAACGATTACGCAGGGCAGCTTCTGATATACGCTTGTGCGATAGCCAAACGCACATTCTTCGCCGGACAGCGTTTTCTCCTCGCCGTCCATGGTCAGGATCGTGACCGATTCCACGACCTGCTTCAGTTCTCCGCCGTATGCGCCCGCATTCATATATACGCCGCCGCCGAGCGTCCCCGGAATGCCGTGCGCGAATTCCAGACCCGTCAGCGCGTGATTTTTTGCGAAAACCGCCGCTTTCGCCATGCTTTCACCCGCGTAAGCCTCGATCCGCGCCTCATCCAGGAGGCGGATGCCGCACAGCGCATCCTTGAGACAGATCACAAGCGCATCAAGGCCCTCATCCGGGGCAAGAATGTTCGTTCCTGCGCCGAGAATATACGGCTGCGCGCCTGCTGCGGCAGCGCCTTGCAGCAGCTGCTTCAGCTCCTCCGTGGTTTTGGGGAACGCCATGACTGCCGCGGGGCCGCCGATGCGGAAGGAGGTATGGCGGCTCAGCGGCTCCTGAAGCCGGTACTGAACCGCTTTGCACCTCTGGATGATGGTCTGCTGAAGCTCAGAACTCCACATAAACGCCTCCGGGTGGATAATTTTTTCTATCATAGCACATCTCAAATAAAAATAAAAGAGGAACCAGCCAACCGGTTCCTCTTTTATGTTTCAATCATCGTTGCGGGCCGTAAAGTATTTGCTCATCTGCTCGGTAAATTCTACAGCGGCGTTGTAGCCCATGCGCTTCTGGCGGTTGTTCATGGCGGCGACCTCAAAGATCACGGCAAGATTTCGGCCCGGCGTAATGGGAACTGTGATAGACGGAACCTTGACATCCAGAATTTCCGTGTACTGCGTTTCCATGCCGAGGCGGTCATACGCCTCGCCGTCGCGCCACGGGACCATATTGATGATCAGGTCAATGTTGGAGCTTTCCTTGACCGCGCCCATGCCGAACAGCTTGGCGACATTGATAACGCCGATGCCGCGAAGTTCGATATAGTGCTTCAAAACCGGAGGTGCGGAGCCGACCAGCTCGTGCGGCGAGACCTTTTTGATCTCGACCGCGTCGTCCGCGATGAGGCGGTGGCCGCGCTTGACCAGCTCGATGGCCGTCTCGCTCTTGCCGATGCCGCTGTCGCCGTTGATGAGGATACCCTCGCCGTAAATTTCGACCAGAACGCCGTGGCGCGTGACGCGCGGGGCCAGCGAGCTTTTTAAATAGGTAATGAGGCTTGAAACGATATAAGACGTCGTGTCCTTAGTTCCCAGCACCGTCACGTCGTATTTTTTCGCCATTTCAAGGCACTCCAGCATGGGTTCAAAGCCCCGCGCAAAAATCAGCGCCGGGCATTTATAGGACAGGAAATGGTCAAAAATGATGATGCGCTCCTCCGGCGTGAGCTTTTGCAGATACGCCGTCTCCACCGTGCCGCAGACATAGACGCGCATCGGCTCGTAATGGTCGAAAAAGCCAGCCAGATGAAGGCCCGGACGGCTGATATCGTCAACGGTCACATGGATCTTGTCAAAATCCGTCGACCGGTAGAAAAAGTCAAGCTTGAATTCCGATGCAAGCTCGGACAGCAGGACCGTATAGGTACTTGCCACATGATCACCTCTGTTTCAGGATACCTCGATTATACCCGCTTTGCCCCGGTTTCGCAACAGGGAAAATCCTTTGTCGCCCCGGCGCGAAATTTTCGGATTTTTCCGAAAAAAGTGCTTGCAATTTCCAACGCAATCTGTTAATATACTTGTCGGCGCTTTATAGCGCGTGAATCTGATTTTCCAAGCGGCAAGGAGGTGCATCCGATGGCAAAATGCGATATCTGCGGCAAGGGCGTAACATTCGGTATCAAGGTCTCCCATTCTCACAGACGTGCGAACCGTGCATGGAAGCCCAACGTCAAACGTGTCAAGGCAATCGTTGACGGTACTCCGCGCCATGTATATGTCTGCACAAGATGCCTGCGTTCCAACAAGGTTGAGCGTGCGATCTGATCGAAGACAAGCCAAAGAGCAAGCCAGTCGGCTTGCTCTTTTTCGTTGCCCAAAGGCTCCCCTTGGGCTCAAGGGGAGCTGGTGCGAAGCGCCTGAGGGGATTCGAATGCAGAAAATTCAGGAGCACTCTGAGCCTTGCAGGCTATCCTACCCACTTCAGCTGTTGCAACCCCAATATTGTTTCCGGGCACAAAAAGCGTGATTCTCTGTCCGATGGATTCGTCTGCTTCGAAAAACCGCACTCTGTTTATGTACTTATCCTTCTGATTTCCTGATATGCTGCCTGATTTCAGCTTCGTGCTTTTGGCAATAGGCATAGCTGTTCCGCATAAACTCTCTGATAGACTGGCTTCTGTACATGGTATCCAATGTATCCAAAATTGGCCTATCATCTATCATCATATCAAAGAAATACGGATAGATACAGCCGCCATTCTCTCTTGGAAAGTATGGGTTGATAGAACTGAGGCGTTCATCCTTCATTACAGATTCAACTACCATCTCACTTAAAATCCATTTAAGAGATGGACGTTCGTATTCATCGTAATCATCCCTGAATAGTTCGTTCCACACATAGAACCAAACAAAGTGTATGATTTCATGTATTCCGCCACCGATCGCGCCGCGTTCGCTGTTCAGAAAGAATGTGTCGTAACAGTGCTCTTTCAGAAAGCGGGGTTCGATCGGATTCAGGCTTACATTACACCGTATGTCATCAAACAAGTTGGCACAATCCACACCAAAAGCATCCGATAAAGCCGCAGTAATTTGCGGTTTGCAGACTTTCCAATGGTGCGCGTATAAAGCAGCCTTTTCGTTGATCGTATTCTCTGATTCAGCGTAAACAGTGCGCATTGTCCGTGCAATATATTCTGTTCGTTCATCGAATGACAGGCCCGCAGCATAGACCTTGTCCAACTGCGGATAGAAATGGTACAACGGTTCAGACCAAAAGGCCGATTCCTCTTCGGCCTGAAAATCCATCATTCGCTGGATCATATAATCAGCACCGGGATTTACAAACGTGATTTCCATGCTCCCTCCGTTCATCCTTCGAATCTCAGTAATTTTACGATGCTCTCAAACGTTTTGTCTTACCGGTATACACCCAGAGTTGTACTTTTTATCAGACGTGCAGATAGCCTTTGATAGTTTTGAGCGTATTCAGAACGCCGTCCATGTGGCTGCGCTCGTAGCCGTGGCTGGCGTAGACGCCGGAGCCGATGAGGCCGTGGCGGATGTCATAGCCCGCGCGGAGCGTCGCTTCCACGTCGGAGCCGTAGTACGGATAGACATCGACGGCATAGTCCGCGCCCTCGCGCTTGGCTGCGTCGATGAGCTTGCCGACGACGGCATAGCTGTACGGGCCGCCGGAATCCTTGGCGCAGATGGATACCTGCCGTTCCGTGCAGGCAAGGCCGTCGCCCACGCAGCCCATGTCGACGCTGATGGATTCCGTCACACCCTCCGGCACGGAGGCCGAACCGCCGAAGCCAACCTCTTCATAGACGGTCACATGGACATACGTGCGGCGCGGCAGCGTCTTCTTTTCGTCATGCAGGTATTTTGCAAAGCCGAGCAGAATACCGACGGAGAGCTTATCGTCGAGGAAGCGGCTTTTGATGTAGCCCGAAGCCGTCACGTGCGTGCGCGGGTCGAAGCAGACGATATCGCCTGTCTCAATGCCGAGCGCACGCGTCTCTTCGGCAGAAGAAACATTCTCGTCCAGCAGGATCTCGGTCGTGTCGAAGGTTCGGTTCGTCTTGGCGTATTCGCCGTTGACGTGGACAGAGGCGTTGCAGAGCTGGAGCGTCCCCTCATAGACCTTGCCGGAGCGCGTATAGACGCGCACATTTTCCGTTTCGCCGTTTTCTGCGCGCATACCGCCGAGGCTCGTCACGCGCAGGCGGCCATTGGCCTTGACCTCCGCGACCATCGCGCCGAGCGTGTCCGTGTGCGCCTGCAAAAGCAGCCCGCCCTCTGCGGACTCCTCACCGCCGAGATCGATCAGAATGCCGCCCTTGGTCGTTTTCCGTGCGTCAAAGCCGAGCGATGCAAAAGCCTCCAGCACCCATTCGGCCGCTTTGTCCGTAAAGCCCGTCGGGCTGTCGATTGCAAGCAGCTGGACGGCTTTTTCTACTGCATATTGCGCATAACGCTGTTCCATTGTTTCCGCTTCCCCTTTAGAATTAAAATTTCAAAAACCCCGGCAGAGCTGTGGTTTCTGCCGGGATCGTAATTTACACGTCTTCCTTGTCGCCCTTCTGGCGGATGGTGATCTTGATCGGCGTACCGGTCAGACCAAAGACCGCGCGGATCTGGTTTTCCAGATACCGCTGGTACGAGAAATGGAACAGGCGGCTGTCGTTGCAGAAGAAGACAAAGTGCGGCGGCTTGACGCCGACCTGCGTGATATAGTAGATCTTCAGACGGCGGCCCTTGTCCGTGGGCGGCTGGACACGCGCGGTCGCGTCCTCCAGAATGTTGTTGAGCATACCCGTTGTAATGCGCATACTGTTCTGGTTGGAAACAGCGACGATCATGTCAAACAGCTTGTCGACGCGCTGACCGGTCAGTGCCGAGATGAATACGACTGGCGCATAGGTCATGTAGCTGAGGTCACGGCGGATCTCCGCTGTCTTCTCGTCCATGGTGTTCGTGTCCTTTTCGACCGTATCCCATTTGTTGACGACGATGATACAGGCCTTGCCCGCCTCGTGTGCCAGACCTGCGACCTTGGTGTCCTGCTCCGTCACGCCCTCGTTGGCGTCGATCAGGATGAGGCACACATCCGCACGCTCAATGGCGGCAATGGAGCGCAGATTGGAATATTTCTCAACTGCATCGTCGACCTTCGACTTGCGCCGCATACCGGCGGTGTCAATGAACAGGAACTTGCCGGATTCGTTTTCAAAATAGCTGTCGATGGCGTCACGCGTCGTGCCTGCGACATTGGAGACGATCACGCGCTCCTCGCCGAGAATCTGATTGAGCAGGCTCGATTTGCCAACGTTCGGCTTTCCGATGATGGCGACCTTGATGACGTCCTCGTCGTATTCCTCGCCGTCGTCCGGCGGGAAGCTTTCGACGCACGCGTCGAGCAGATCACCCGTGCCGTGACCGTGGACGGCGGAAACCTCGATAGGGTCGCCGAGGCCAAGCGCGTAGAATTCATACGCGTCGGGATTGGCATGGCCGGTCTGGTCGCACTTGTTGACGGCCAGCACGACCGGCTTTTTCGACCGCTTGAGCATGGACGCGACCTCCGCGTCCGCAGCGGTCAGGCCGACCGTCACGTCGACGACCATAACGATGACCGTGGCCGTCTCGATGGCGATCTCCGCCTGACGGCGCATGAACTTCAGCATTTCGTTGTTCGTGCCGGGCTCGATGCCGCCGGTGTCGACAAGGGCAAAGCCGCGGCCGTTCCACTCGCATTCGCCGTAAATGCGGTCGCGGGTGACGCCGGGCGTGTCCTCGACGATGGCCATGCGCTTGCCGGTCAGTTTGTTAAAGAGCATCGACTTGCCGACGTTCGGCCGGCCGACGATGGCTACGATGGGCTTCGACATGGTAGGCCCTCCTTTCAGGCTTCCTTTTCAGGATAAGAAAAGAGGAAGGCGCACAGCCTCCCTCTCATCTCTTTCAGCGAAATCACTTAGCTTCAACAGAAATGACTTCACGGCCATTGTAGTAGCCGCAAGCCTTGCAGGCTCTGTGAGGCAGGCGGGGCTCGCCGCACTTCGGGCAAGCGACGACGCCGGGGATCGCCAGCTTCCAGTGGGAACTGCGTCTCTTATCTCTTCTTGCGCGGGATACTTTTCTCTTGGGTACTGCCATGTGGTACACCTCCTTGGTCTAAATGCCCGAAGGCACATTATCTACTTATTTATCCAGTAACTGCTGTAAAACAGCAAAACGGGAATCGGGTTCCTTTTTGCAGCCGCACGGCCCTTCGTTGAGGTTTTTGCCGCAGCGGAAGCAAACGCCCTTGCAGTCGGGCCTGCACAGAAGCTGGCTGTCCATATTGAGAACAAAGGCGGTCGTGATGATGTCGGTCAGATCAGCGCAGCCGTCGTGGATGCCGAACACCCACTCATCCTCCGTCTGCTCCAGCTCCTCTTCTGAAACCAGAACCGCGTGGACCGGGATCTGCACCGCACGCGTAAACTCACCGGCGCAGCGGTCGCATACGCCGTGCAGCGTCGTGCTGAGTTCGCCGGTCAGTTCGAGAACGCCTGCCGTATTGCGAACCTTGCCGCTGGCCAGAATCGGCTCTGACGCGGGCCTGCAGCTGCCGAAAACAAGATCGGACAGATCCTCGCGCGTCTCAAACGGAAGACTTGCGCCGGGCGTTACAAGAATTGGCTTCAGATCCAGCAGCATAGCGCCCTCCAATCCATAATCGTGCGATGGATATTATATCGAATAATCGCAGGGAAGTCAAATACTTTTTCATAAATTTTTCGTTCTTTTTCGCGAACACCGGATTCTTTACAGAAAGGACGCCGCGTGATAAAATAAAAACAGACTATTTGTTTTGTATGGAGACCGCTATGAAGGAATTCACCATCACGCAGAACGACGCCGGGCAGCGGCTCGACCGGTGGCTGGCAAAGGCCGTTCCCCTGCTCCCCGCTTCGCTGGCACAGAAATACATCCGGCTCAAGCGCATCAAACTGAATGGCAAACGCGCCGAGCGCGACACGCGGCTGACCGCCGGGGACACGCTGCAATTATACATCAACGACGAGTTTTTTGATACCCCAAAAGAAGAAAATGCTTATCTGACCGTCGCCGCGCCGAAACTGCATATCGTCTATGAGGACGAAAATCTCCTGCTGGTCGATAAAAAGCCCGGACAGGCCGTGCATCCGCATGACGGCGCGGAATACGGCAAAACGCTGATCGATCACATTCAGGCATATCTCTACGCCAACCGCGAGTGGCGGCCCAGAGAGGAGCACGCCTTTGCCCCGGCCCTGTGCAACCGCATCGACCGCAATACCGGCGGCATTGTCATTGCCGCAAAGAACGCGGAGGCACTGCGCATTCTGAACCAGAAGATCAAGGATCGCGAAATCGACAAGCGCTATCTTTGCATTGTGCACGGAACGCCCCGCCCGGCCTCCGGCAGGCTCGAGGGGCAGCTGTTCAAGGACGCGAAGGAAAACCGCGTCTACATCACGAAAACGCCGCAGAAGGGTTCAAAGACCTGCATCACATTCTACAAAACGCTTCAGAGCCGGAACGGGCTGAGCCTTGTGGAGTGCGAGCTTGTGACCGGGCGCACCCATCAGATCCGCGCGCAGATGGCCGCCGCAGGCTGGCCGCTGCTGGGCGACGGCAAATACGGAAAGCTCGACAAGCGCTACGACCGGAAATTTCAGGCGCTCTATTCCTACAAGCTGACGTTCCAATTTACAACAGACGCCGGGTGCCTTTCCTATCTCAACGGCAGGACGTTTCAGGTCGAGTCTGTCGATTTTGTGCAGGAATACTTTACATAATCAATCTTTTTCTTCGTTTTCTCCAAAGTTGGAAGAACTTTCAAAATGTTCTCCCAACTTTTTTGCACAATTTTCTGTTTAGATATTGACAAATCCACCCCCGCCGGATATATTCAATCCAGTATGTTTCGGGCGGCTCCGGCAAAGTTCGACGCATACAAATTTTTTTGAAATGGGGGAGGATACATGTCCAAAGAGCTCATTCGCCTCACGAATCTCACTATGACATTCGAGGACGGAGAGACGATTCTCGACAACATCAACCTGTACATCAACAACAAGGAATTCCTCACATTGCTGGGTCCCAGCGGCTGCGGAAAGACGACCATGCTCCGGATCATCGGCGGTTTTTTAACCCCGACGTCCGGCGATGTGCTGTTCAACGGCAAACGGATCAACGATCTGCCCGCCTATCAGCGCAAGATCAACACGGTCTTCCAGCGCTACGCGCTGTTCCCGCATCTGGACGTGTACGACAACATCGCCTTCGGCCTGCGCATTGCAAAGGTCAAGGAGGATGAGATCGACGAACGCGTAACCGAGATGCTGGAAATCGTCAGCCTCAAGGGCTTCGAAAACCGCAAGGTGACGAGCCTGTCCGGTGGCCAGCAGCAGCGTGTGGCCATTGCCCGCGCACTGGTCAACCGCCCGCAGGTGCTGCTGCTCGACGAGCCTCTGGGCGCACTCGATCTGCGCCTGCGCAAGGATATGCAGAACGAACTGAAGAATATCCAGCAGCGAATGGGAATTACATTTATATATGTCACGCACGATCAGGAAGAGGCGCTGACCATGTCCGACACCATCGTCGTCATGAACAAGGGCAAGATCCAGCAGATCGGTCGGCCGGAGGATATCTATAACGAGCCGAAGAACGCATTCGTCGCGGATTTCATCGGCGAGTCCAATATTCTCGACGGCGTGATGCTGGAGGACTATGTCGTCAAGTTCTTCGGCCGCAAGTTCCAGTGCGTGGACAAGGGCTTTGCGCCCAATGAGCCGGTCGACGTTGTCATCCGTCCGGAGGATGTGGATATCGTCCCGCCGGAGCAGGGCCATCTGTGCGGCACCGTCACCTCCGTCACCTTCAAGGGCGTCCACTACGACACCATTGTCGATTTCAAGGGCTTCAAGTGGCTCATTCAGACCACGGATTACTGCCCTGTTGACGCGTACATCGGCATTCGCCTCAATCCTGAGGATATCCATATCATGCACAAGAGCGAGTATTCCGGCCTCTACGGCGACTACTCCTCCTACAGCGCGGAATATGACGAGATTGCCGACGCCTCGGAGGAAGAAGCCGATGAAGAATAACAACAAGCTTCTCGCCTGCCCGTATATCATCTGGATGGTCCTGTTTACGATCATCCCATTGGGCATCGTCGTCTATTACGCGCTGACCGATTCTATCACCGGCCAGTTTACGCTTTCCAACCTGTCCGGCATGGGCACGTATCTGCCGATCTTCCTGCGCTCGATCTGGCTGAGCCTGTTTGCTTCGCTGATCTGCCTGATCATCGGCTACCCTGTCGCATATTTTATCGCGCAGTGCAAGCCGCTCACGCAGCGGTTCCTCGAAATGCTCATTATGCTCCCGATGTGCATGAGCTTCCTGCTCCGTACGCTGGCCTGGGTCGGTATGCTGGAGGATACGGGCATCATCAACACGCTCCTGCAGCACATCGGCATTTCTCCGCTGCCGCTCATCCGGACAAACGGCGCCGTCATTCTCGGCATGGTGTATAACTACCTGCCCTACATGATCCTGCCGCTCTACACGGTCATTATGAAGATCGACAACCGGCTTGTTGAGGCTGCGCTTGACCTCGGCTGCCGTCCGTCGCAGGTGTTTTCCCGTGTCATCCTGCCGCTTTCCGGCCCCGGTATTCTGTCCGGCCTTACGATGGTCTTCGTCCCGGCTGTCTCTACCTTCTACATCTCCCAGAAGCTCGGCTCCACCGGCACGACGCTCATCGGCGATGTGATCGAGTCCCAGTTCAAGACCGCCTACAACCCGAACCTCGGCGCGGCCATGAGTCTGGTGTTGATGATCCTGATCTTTATCTGTGTCGCCGTTATGAACCGCTTCGGCGAGGGCGATGGAGAGGAGGTCATCAAGGTATGAAGCACTTCAACCGCACTGTCACCGTTCTGGTGTTCATCTTCCTGTATATCCCGATGATCGTTCTGGCCGTGGCCTCGTTCAACACCGGCACGGATATCGCGAGCTTCAAGGGCTTCACGCTCCGGCAGTACGCCAATCTGTTCCGGGACGGCACGCTCCTGACGCTGCTGCGCAACTCTGTCATCATTGCGCTGCTGGCGACGCTCATCTCGACCGTCGTCGGCACAATGGCTGCCGTCGGCATCCACAGCATGAAGGGCAGGCTCCGCTCCGCCGTCATGACCATAACGAACATCCCCATGACGAATCCGGATATCGTCACCGGCGTTGCGCTGGCGCTGCTGTTCGCGTTCGCGGGGACGGTTTTGAAGACCAACTCCGTGCTCGGCTTCTGGACGCTTCTCATCGCGCATATCACGTTCGATCTCCCCTATGTCATTCTGAACGTCATGCCGAAGCTCCAGCAGATGGACAAGGATCTGGTCGAGGCCGCGCTGGATCTCGGCTGCACGCCGTTCCAGTCGTTCACCAAGGTCGTCATTCATGAGATCATGCCCGGCATCATTTCCGGCGCTCTCATGGCATTTACCATGAGTCTGGACGATTTCGTCATTTCGTATTTTGTCACCGGCTCCAGCTTCATTACACTCCCGGTCGAGATCTACAACTATACGAAAAAGCCCATTCAGCCGAAGATCTACGCGCTGTTTACGCTGATGTTCATCGTGATTCTTGTCCTGATGGTCGTCATGAACCTGCTGCAGGCCAAATCCGAGAAGAACCGGCAGCAGCCGAGGAGGGCCCGCGTATGAAAAAACGTGTTTTTTCCGTTCTGCTGGCGCTCGTTCTGCTGCTCTGTGCCGTTCCCCTGCCCGTGCACGCCGCCGCCAATGAGATCACCGTCTACAACTGGGGCCAGTACATCTCCGACGGCACGGATGACAGTCTGGACGTGATCAAGGCGTTCGAGGAAGAGACGGGCATCAAGGTCAATTACCTGACGTTCGACTCCAACGAGTCCATGTACACCAAGCTCAAGACCGGCGGCACAACGTTCGACGTGATCATCCCGTCTGATTACATGATCGCTAAGCTGATCTCCGAGGATATGCTCGAGCCGCTGGACTTTGCCAGTATTCCGAACTACGAATACATTGACGAAGCCTTCCGCAATCAGGCGTACGACCCGGAAAACACCTACTCCGTTCCCTACACATGGGGCACGGTCGGTCTGATCTACAACAAAAACTACGTTTCGGACGAGGATGCGGAAAGCTGGTCCTGCCTGTGGAACTCCAAGTATCAGGGCAAACTTCTGATGTTTGATAACCCGCGCGATGCGTTTGCCATTGCGGAATCCATGCTGGGCTACAGCTTCAACACGGAGGACGAGCAGGAGCTTAAAAACTGCGCCGACCTGCTGGCCACGCAGTCCCCTGTTCTGCAGGGCTACGTCATGGACCAGATCTTTGACCGCATGGAGCGCGGCGAAGCCTGGGCGGCTCCCTATTACGCGGGCGACTACCTGACCATGGTCGAGGAAAATCCCGATCTGGGCTTCAGCCACCCGAAAGAGGGCTTCAATATCTTCATTGACGCCATGTGCATCCCGAAGGGCTGCCAGAACAAGGAGGGCGCGGAGGCATTTATCAACTTCCTCTGCCGCCCGGATATCTCCGCCGCCAATCTGGATTACATCGGCTATTCCACCCCGGAGACTGCCGCAAAGGACTATCTGGACGAGGAAGTGACGTCCAGCCCCGTCTCCTACCCGGACGACGAGACGCTTGCGCGCAGCGAATCCTTTGCCGAGCTCGGCGTGGAGGCCACGCAGGTGATGAATGACCTGTGGCTTTCCGTCAAGACCTCAACATCAAACACGACACTGTATCTGATTCTGACGATTGCGGCCATTGCCGCAGTGATCCTGTTCTTCGTGATCTCCGGCATTGTCCGGCGCCGCAAAAAAGCACGCCGTTGCCGCAAGTGGAAGCAGGCATAAAAATAATTTTGGCCAGCAGCGTAGCTGCTGGCCATTTCTGCTGCAAGCTGTTTTTTTACGGCCCTGTCCGCAGCTCGACATCGCCGGAGACGGTTTCTGCGGTGATGGCGCAGAGCTTATCGCCGCTGGAGAGGAAGCCGTCGGTGTCACGGTCGCCGCTGACGGTGCTGAGATCCAGCGTGTACCGGCAGCTGCCCTCCGGAAGCGTAAGGCACAGATCGCCGCTGACGCTGTTGAAGCTGACCTCATCCGGGGCTGCGGTGCAGCTGATGCGCGCTTCCCCGGAAACGGTCTCACAGTCAATATCGCTGCCGTCTGCCGGAAGCGCAGTCAGGGAGATATCTCCGCTGACAGTACCGAAGTCGTAGTCCTCAGCCAGAAGCCCCGGGCCGGTAATATTGCCGCTTGTGGTGCTGACGGTGAGCGAATCCACGCTGCCTCCCATCAGCTCGACATTCGCCGAGACAGTCTCGACCGTAATGTTATCCAGCGTCAGCGTATCCGGCAGGAAGACGGTCAGCGCCTTTCTCGGCAGATCCATGTTGCTGAAAAGCCTCGATTTGCACGGCTGGATGATGAGCTTTCCGTCGCTGACTCTGTAGCGCATCCGGTAATCCTCATTGTCTCCGGTATAATCCTCCTGAAAAGCCACGCCGTCCGCGTTCGATTCGACCAGATACACATCGCCGGTCAGCCAATGGATCTCGATTTCTGTGATATCTGTCAGCAGCTCGGAAGCCGCTGCAGGCTGCTCCTTGCTGCCGAAGCCGGTGCGGTCCAGCGTTTCATAGCTGCCTGCGCTCTCATAGATATAACGTCCTCCCGCGCGCAGCACACCGAAGGCTGCCTGGCCCGCGAAGTTCAGCGCCAGTATCGCTACGACTGCACCCACGCAGATGAGCGCGATGGCCCAGCCGGGGAGCTTTTTCTTCCTGCCGGACTGCGGCGTTTGCGGCGCAGTGAACACAACGCCGGGTGTGGGCGGAGCGGGAAAGTCCCGCGTTTTCGGCGCTTCCGCTTCCGGCTTGTGCTCGTACAGCTCTGACACGTCGCCGATGCCGCCGACGGCCTCGTCATACGCTTCCTGCTCCGATTTACCGGCGGCGATCAGATCGTCGTATCGGTCGAGCGTATGCTGCAAAATCTCCTGCTGCACCTCCGCGTTGCGGATGGTCAGCGCAGCATCGGAAAAAAGTTCATCTACATAGACACTGATCTTCTCTCTCATGCTTCTCCCTCCAATAATGCGTTCAGAATGCGCACGCTTGCGTCCCATTCTGCCCGCGCCTGCCGGTAAGCCTCCCGGCCCTTTTCTGTAATTCTGTAATACTTCCGTCTGGCTCCGACCGCTTCATCGCCCCAGTAGGAGGTAATGTACCCGCTGTCCTCCAGCCGCCGGAAGGCGGTATAGAGCGTGGCCTCCTTCAGGACGAATTCGCCGCCGGAACAATTTTCAATGTTTTTGTTGATCTCATAGCCGTAGCTGTCGCGGCGCAGAAGCTGCGCCAGAATCACCGCGTCCGTATGACCGCGGATCACGTCTGCCCGAATGGACACATCCCCACCTCCGTTTCGGTGCGGCTAGTATAACACGATATACCTCGCCTGTCAAGGTATATCACGATAATATCTTACATGAAGAAATTTCATGAACTGCATTCGAAATCAGCACTTGTCATGCGACCCGCAATATGCTATACTTCCACACAGCAAGATACGGAAGAAGGGACGCCTGTATGCGCATTGTCATTAAAATCGGCACCTCCACCATCACGCATCCAACCGGCAGGCTGAACATCCGCCAGATGGAAGCGCTCTGCAAGGTGCTCAGCGACCTCAAGAATGCCGGAAATGAGGTGATCCTCGTCTCCTCCGGCGCGATCGGCATGGGCGTGGGCAAGCTCCGCCTCGGAAAGCGGCCGGCAGATGTACCGACCAAGCAGGCTGCCGCCGCAGTCGGTCAGTGTGAGCTCATGTATACCTACGACAAGCTGTTCTCCGAATACCGCCACACCGTCGCACAGATCCTGCTGACGGCGGACGATATCGCCGACCCTGTCCGGCACGAGAATTTCCAGAACACGATCCAGCGCCTGCTGGAGCTGGATGCGATTCCGATCGTCAACGAGAACGACACGGTTTCCGTCGCAGAGTTCGGCATCGGCGACAATGATACACTCTCGGCCATCGTCGCGACCAGCGTTCACGCCGATCTGCTCGTGCTGCTGTCGGATATTGACGGTCTGTACACTGCCGACCCGCATAAAAATCCAGACGCTGCGCGCATCGAATTGGTTCCCGAAATCACAGAAGAAATTCTGCGCCTTGCCGACAGCAAGGGTTCCGAGCTTGGAACCGGCGGCATGAAAACCAAGCTTACCGCTGCGCAGATCGTCACAAAAGCCGGAACAGATATGATCATTGCCAACGGAGCAGAGGTCGAGAAGCTCTATGCGCTGCTCGACGGGAAATCCATCGGCACAAGATTTTTAGGAAAGAAGGCAGACATATGACGACACAGGCGCTTTTACAGCAGGCCAAGGCCGCCTGCCCGCAGCTTGCGTGGCTGGGGAGTGAAGAAAAGAACCGGGCCATCCTGCAAATGGCAGATGCAATTGAGGCAACTGCAGATGTCATTCTCGCCGCAAACGCGGAAGATCTGCACGCGGCGCGGGACGTCATTTCAAGCGTCATGCTCGACCGCCTGCGCCTGACAAAGGACCGGATCGCCGCCATGGCGGACGGCATGCGGCAGGTCGCGAAGCTCCCTGACCCGGTTGGGGAAATTCTGGCTGAGGTGAAGCGGCCCAATGGACTTGTGATCTGCAAAACAGCCGTTCCGATGGGTGTCGTGGCCATTATCTATGAAAGCCGCCCGAACGTTACCTCTGACGCGGCGGTGCTCGCCCTCAAAAGCGGCAATGTCTGCGTCCTGCGCGGCGGGAAAGAGGCATACTGTTCTACCGCAGCCATTGTTGCGGCTATGCACGAGGGCCTGCGTGCCGTCGGCCTGCCGGAAGCCCTTGTGAATCTGGTGTCGGACACCACGCGGCAGAGCGCGCACGAGCTTATGACGGCAAACGGCCTGGTTGACCTGCTCATCCCGCGCGGCGGCGCGGGACTCATCCGCGCCTGCGTCGAATCGGCGACCGTCCCGTGCATCGAGACGGGCACCGGCATCTGCCATGTGTACGTGGACAAGGACGCAGATTTGGACAAGGCGCTGAATATCATCGAAAACGCCAAAACCAGCCGCCCGTCCGTCTGCAACGCGGAAGAAGTCGCAATCGTCCATGCGGATATCGCCGGGCAGTTCCTGCCCATGCTCAAAAAGCGCCTTGTCGACGACCGCGCTGCGGCCGGTCTGCTGCCCGTCGAGCTTCGTCTGGACGAGACTGCGCAGCAGATCATTTCCGGCACACCTGCGGGGAAACAGGATTTCGACACGGAATTTCTGGATTATATTCTTGCCGTCAAGACCGTTTCCAGCGCGGACGAGGCGATTTCCCATATCGCCGCGCACTCCACGCACCATTCCGACGCGATCATCACCGAAAACGCGCAGACCGCGCAGCGCTTTACGCAGCTGGTTGACAGTGCTGCAGTTTATGTAAACGCATCCACGCGGTTTACAGACGGCGGCGAATTCGGCCTCGGCTGCGAAATGGGCATTTCCACGCAGAAGCTCCACGCCAGAGGCCCTATGGGTCTGCGGGAGCTGACGACTTATAAATATATTATAACGGGCGACGGGCAGACCCGGTAAGGAGGAACTTATGTCAACCTATCAGCTTGGATTTATCGGAACCGGGAATATGGGCGGCGCGCTGGCGCAGGCTGCGGCAAAAAGCGGCGCGGGTATGCTCCTGTCCAACCGCACAGCGGACAAGGCGGTGCGTCTGGCCGCAGAGCTCGGCTGCGCAGCCGGGACGAATCTGGAGGTCGCAGAAGGCTGCAAATACATCTTTCTCGGCGTCAAGCCGCAGATGCTCCAGGCGCTGCTGGCAGAGCTGAAAGCGCCGCTTTCGGCGCGGACGGACCGGCCCGTGCTCGTCTCCATGGCGGCAGGCGTTACGATCAGGACGATCAGAGAAACGCTGGGCCTCCCCTGCCCGGTCGTGCGGATCATGCCGAATCTGCCGGTCGCGCTTGGGAAGGGCGTGGTTCTGATCTCCCCGGACGATACTGTTACGGAGGATGAGCTGACCGCACTGGAAGAAGCACTGAAACCGGCCGGGCTTCTGATGCGGATACCGGAGGACAAGCTTGACGCGGGCAGCGCAGTTTCCGGCTGCGGCCCGGCGTTCGTCTATCTGTTTCTGGACGCGCTGGCAAACGGCGGCGTAAGCTGCGGCCTGCCATATCCGCAGGCGCTGGCACTTGCCGCACAGACCATGATCGGCGCGGCAGAAATGGCGCTTGCCTCCGGCAAGCACCCTGGAAAGCTCCAATCCGAGGTTTGCAGCCCCGGCGGAACGACGATCGCAGGCGTCCGCGCGCTGGAACAGCGCGGCGCCCGCGCCGCTGCCATGGACGCAGTGATCGCCGCCTACGAACGCACCTGCGAGCTGGCCGCACACTGAGCCGGAATAACCGATTCCATATACAACAGCCCAGACTGCCGTTGAAAGCGGTCTGAGCTGCTGCATATTTGTTTGCAACTGATCCATCCGATTGATTGAAGGTCAGACTATGGCGATGCACGTGTTTCGACACGGGAGCGCTGCCGGCGGCTGGAGCGGAATTTCCGCAAGACAGGCCGCAGAGCAATTAAAAATCACCCACTGGACAGTTCTCCTGTGGGTGAAAGAAAAAGCGGTCAAGTAGGGACTAAAAAAATTTTGAGAATTTACAAGCCGTTCATAGGTGGACA
>ERZ779896.1064-NODE-1064-length-26435-cov-10.402919_pt1 | contig 26435 bp, 17 predicted proteins | sample MGYA00511067_ERZ779896 | MGnify/ENA primary metagenome ERZ779896 (study PRJEB29588, sample SAMEA2161597) | human gut metagenome | biome: human gut; feature: human-associated habitat; material: faeces | place: Denmark | collected 2008/2010 ... | reverse complement strand
GCTGATTTTTTGGGGAAAGGGGGAAGTATGCCCTTTTCCTCTTGTTTTTTACTACCAGGAGTGAAAAAGGACACAAAAGAAGGAGCTGTGAAGAAATGAATCCTCATTTCTTCATGGCTCCTTCTTTTAATTATTATAGATGCTTACTTTATCCTGTGCTTAGGATATCCTGTTGTCCATACTCTGCAAAGGTTCAAGTTTAGTAATGCGAGTCGCAATAAGTTACGAAGACTCTGTTTAGGCATTCTAATATTGATCTATTAACAAAATATTAGCTTGATTTTTTAGTAAAAAGCTGTACAATTAGAAGAGCCTTACGCGCGATTTAACTTCGTTTAAATATATTTCGCGAATAAGGAAATGAATATCAGTTAGAGCAAGAGAGAGGAGCTCAAACATGAAAAAAGAAAAATTGTTAAGCGCTGCTGTTGCTGCCATGTTGACAATTGGGGGGTAGCTTCATTCAAGCTGCCGAAAGTTATACACTGGACGGTATCATCGTAACAGGAGATAAGGAATATGACCGATTCGGGAATGTGATTACTGAACAGTCTTATTATCGAACTGGGGGCGATGTGGATGTGATCACGAGCCAGACATTAGAGAAGAGACATTATCAGCAGTTAGGAGATGCATTGAAATCTGTGCCAGGCGTGCAAGTACAGTCTCCTGGAGGATATAGAGGTGGGGAATATGGCTATACCCAGACACATAGCATCGTAACCATCAATGGGGATTCCAGAGTCGTTGTAATGATTGATGGACGGCGAATGGATAATAAAGCAGGGGGAGTCGTTGCAGGCAATTCAGGTTCTGGATCCAAAGCCATGGTCGATATTAACCAGATTACCAGTATGGATAATATTGATAAAATTGAAGTCATTAAAGGGCCAGGGGCATCCGTGTATGGGGCAGATGCCACAGGCGGTGTTATTAACATTATCACGAAAAAAGGGACTCAAAAAACATCAGGAAGTGTAGATTTTTCAGCAGGCTCATGGAAACGATATAACTACGGATTCTCTCTATCTGGCAGTAACACAGATGGAAAGCTGAAATATTTCATGTCCGGACGCAGAGAAATGAGTGGAGATTCACACTATAAAGATGGAGTGACTGGAGAGAATCATACCTGGGAACAGACAGGGTATAGAGATGATTCTTTTAATGCCCGTGTTGATTATGATTTCAATGATACCCATAAGTTGACCGTGGCTTATGCTCATCTGCAAGGTGACGATGATTATCCACTGACTGCGGCAGACTATAGATATATCAATCCTACTGACTGGGAAAGAATTAAGCAGAATTATGATAATGACATTACCGGTGATCCGTTGAATCCAGGCTACAGAAATATATGGTTGATGTGGCTTGGCGCCTATAATGCATACAACAAGAACAATTATGATGTAACCTATTCCTTTAAAAAGGATCACGGAATGGAAAGTTTTGTTCGTTTGTATGATCAAAGAGAAACGTATTGGGGCTCCTTTGGTGGCGGCGATGGTGATATGTCTGCTCCTGTTCCGTTTACCAAAGAATGGTATGAATGGGGAAAGACCCATTACAAGGGAAGAGAACATAAATCTTGGCTCCATCATTTAAAGAATAACGGTATCGAAATTCAGCTCGGTAAATCTTTTGGCAAACATGATGTGTTGTCATCCTGGACTTTTGACAAGTCTAAATACTTCAACACAAGTACAAGAACTAAACAGACATCGAGCGTAAAGAGAGATTCTGTTTTAGGCTATTTACAGGATAAGATCCATGTAACGGATCGTTGGGAAATCACTCCATCTTTAAGATATTCTTATTACAGTGATTTTGCGCAGGTTTCCAAAGCGGGAGAAAGCAGTAATACAGGCAGTTCGTCTTCAACAATTACGCCATCGATCAATACACAGTTTGCATTCAACGACTCTACAAGTACTTACTTAGGGTATAGTAAAATTTATAGACCTCTTCGTGTGGGAGATTATGACAGAACAAACGGCAAGGAATTGGCGGGTCTGGAAGATGAAAAGGGGGATGTATGGACCTGGGGGTTAAGAAAAAACATCTCTGACAAGACATCGGTATCTATCCATTATGACTACACGAATATGAGTAATGCTGTAGCAAGATATAGTGTATGGGATAAGAGCATCAAAGATTTCAAATTGAAATATGTCAATGCCAAAGAGGTCAAGAAATCGTTCAATATGAGCGTTTCCCATAAGATGGGTGAGCATTGGACATTGGATCTGAACTATTCTCATGCCAATGATGATTGGAAAGCCAAAAACGGAATGGTTTTCGATCCAGATCTGAAGTGGACAAATGGAAATGTAAACTCGGTCATCAATAAACTTCGTCCGCAGAACACTTACACTGCAAACTTGACCTACGAAAATGCAAAGTTCTCGGGTTCTCTGTTGATGAATTATTATACGGGTCTCAGCAGACAGGCGTATACTGACAACAGATTCCTTGTTATGGATTTGACGCTCAACTATGATTATTCCAAAAACATTTCGTTATATGGAACTGTTACAAACTTGACAAACGAAGCATGGGAAAATACTTATACCAGTTACCTTGGCATGGGGGCATGGCCACAGCCTGGTCGCGCTTTCATGTTTGGGGCAAAGTATAAATTTTAATTCTGAGATTTGATTGTGCGAAACAAGTTGGGGAATATCCTCAGCTTGTTTTTGCATATTCACAGGATGAAACTATGAAGAAAATAGCAGGTATAAGTGTTCTGGTCATTATAATGATACTGTTAACTGGAGCCATACTGGGCAATCGTCAAGAAAGGGTACAAGTGCCAGACAAAACTGTTTCCCACACTAGTGATCATTATCCAACAACGGTAAAAACTTATGATTCAGAGAACCATCCGATATCAATGACTTTCACAGAAAAACCTCAGCGTGTCGTGGTAGATGAACTAAACACCCTGGAAACGCTTTTGGTATTGGGCTTAGGTGATAGGGTTGTAGGAACATCTGTAACACCTGGCAGTATGACTTATAAAAGGCTTATGCAACAATACCCAGATCAAATGCAAAAAATTATGATCCGAAATATGCAGGAGCTGAATACGGAATCTGTATTGGCATCTTATCCAGATGCCATCATCGGATGGAAAGCGACATTTACAGCTGCCTTAAAGCGGAATACACAATGGTGGAATGATCGAGGCGTCAAAACCTATGTGGCAGCTACGTCCAATCATATATTGAATTATGGAACCATAGAAGATGAGTGCCAATACCTCGCGGATATGGGAAAAATTTTTGATATGGAAGATATGACCAATCAGTTGATCGATGAAATACATCAGGAGATTCAAGCAACTAGGGAAGCCGTAAAAGGTAAGCCCAAACAAAAAGTCATGGTCATAGAGATGAGCGGCCGCGGTGCTTTTATGAACTATGATGAGGGCTGGCTGGTTGGTGACATGGTCACATCTCTTGGTGGTTATATGCCAGTCAAAGAACGGCGTGTTGGTGTCGAAGAGCTATTGGAGCAAAACCCAGAAGTCATTTTTGTGGTGTATTTCAATGAATCACAAAAAGATAACATTCGACAGTTGCTAAGGCAGCCACAATTCAGTTCATTACAGGCTGTCATAAAAAACAGAATTTGTCTTTTGCCTTTTGATTGCATGTACACATCTGAAATAAAAACGATTCAGGGAATCAGGCTCATTAAAGAAGGATTGTATCCGGAACTGAAAGAAAGCGGGGAAACGGTATGAAAAACTATTTGAAAGAAATTGGTTTTGCGCTAGTGCTGTTGTTCCTTGCTTTGCTGCTCGTATTCTCCCTGTTTTGGGCGCTCAGTATCGGGACAGTGAAGCTGCCGGTTCGTGAAATTTACGAGACGGTGCTCGCGCAGTTTACCAGCGGAGAGTCCATCACGGCGCCAGGACAGGGGCCTGTCCATGATATCGTCTGGCTGCTTCGTCTGCCGCGCGTGATCCTGGCGTCCCTTGTTGGCTGCGGGCTGGCAGTGTGCGGGGTCATCATGCAGGCGATCGTGAAGAATCCATTGGCGGACCCCTATATATTAGGCATTTCTTCCGGCGCATCACTGGGAGCGACGTCGGCGATTCTCTTGGGCATCGGCGTTTCGCTGGGACCGAATTTTGTGGGGATCGCGGCATTTATCGGCGCCTTTGCGATTTCGCTGGCGGTGCTTTTCATATCGAATCTGGGCGGGCGCTCGAACTCGATGAAGCTGCTTCTTGCCGGCATGGCACTTTCGGCGGTGTGCGGGGCGTTTTCCAGCTTTATTGTATATTTTGCGAATAATAAAGAAGGCATGCAGACTATCGCGTACTGGATGATGGGGAGTCTTGCGGGAGCCAAGTGGGGAGAGCTTGCGATCATTGCACCGATCATCATGGCTTCGGTTATTTTTTTCTGGACACAGAGCCGCGTGCTGAATTTGATGCTTCTTGGGGATGAATCGGCCATTACCATGGGGACAGACCTTCATGCCTATCGCCAGTGGTATCTTTTGATCTCCTCACTCATTGTCGGCTTTGCGGTATACGCGGCGGGCATGATCGGCTTTGTGGGACTCATCATCCCTCATGTCATTCGTATGTTCACGGGGCCGGATCATAAGCGGCTGATCCCCGTATCGGCGCTGACGGGGGCGATTTTCCTCGTCATCTGCGATGGCTTGTGCCGCATCATCATCCCGCATACCGAGCTTCCTATCGGTATCCTGATTTCTATGATCGGTGCGCCGAGCTTTATCTATCTGATGATCAAGAAAACGTATGGCTTTGGAGGGAATGACTGATGGAAATACTGGCAGAGGCGGTGAAATATTTCATCGGCAAAAAGGAGATCCTAAAGGGCATCGACCTGCACCTTTCGCCGAAGGAATTCCTGGGAATCATCGGACCCAATGGCAGCGGGAAAAGTACTTTTCTGAAGTGCGTCTATCGCGTGCAGAAACCGACCGAGGGGAAGATCCTCTTTGACGGAAAAGCGCTGGATGAGCTGTCGTATCGGCAATCGGCGCTGATGCTTGCAGTCGTGGCGCAGCACAATTACTACAATTTTGATTTCTCCGTGCTCGATGTCGTCCTCATGGGGCGTTCGCCGCATAAGAAGATGATGGAGCGGGATAACGAAGAGGACTACCGATTGGCGCATGAGGCGCTGGATATCGTGGGGCTCCATGGCTTCGAAGAAAGAAATTTCTCGACGCTCTCCGGCGGCGAGCAGCAGCGCGTCATCCTGGCGCGTGCGCTGACGCAGGGATCAGAGTGCCTCGTACTGGATGAACCGACGAATCATCTCGATATCAAGTACCAGCTCCAGATCATGGATATCGTGAAGAGTCTCGGTCATACCGTGGTTGCGGCTGTGCATGACCTGAATATCGCAGCGATGTATTGTGATAGACTGATCGCGATACAAGGCGGGAAGGTGGTCGGCGCAGGGACGCCGAAGAAGCTCCTGACACCGGATTTCATCAAAAAGCTCTATGATGTGGACTGTGAGATCCACTATGGGGCGGATGAAAGAATGAATATCGTCTATATCCCGCAGCATTGGAAGAAGTAAAGAATGCGTGCGATGATGATTCAAGCTGCAATCAAAAAAGCAGGACGTCAGTGACGTGCCTGCTTTTTTGATTTGTGATGCTATTCCGGTGTAAAGCAGCTTTACTTTTAAGAGTCAATTCGAATCATGGTGGTCATGATCCATCGACTTTGCCCTGTCATCCAATATTGACTGAGGGGAAATACCATGAAGTGATCATCGGCTTTCATATGATTCCGTTCGATAAAGTCTAGCAGAGTACGTTTCGTTTCTGTATCAATGACACCATAATGACCATATCCATGGACTTTGAGATAGATGCCCGGCTTCATGGTGTATACGGCTTGCTCTTTTATGCCAGGTATGTGCGGGATGTAATGTGTCAAGAAGGAGTAGGTTATGACGGGCTGTTTCTCATGCAGGGACGACGATGGTAAAATGAAGCCGAGAATGCTGTCTCGAAAGCAGTTCTCGTCTTGCAGATAGGGACGGAGAGCCGCAGCCATATGTGAGACGCGATCCTTTACTGGTGCAGACATATCTATATCCCAGCGATAATATCGACGTTCTTTCTCCAGCTCGGTGATAAATATCCGGTTCAAAATGAGATGGGGCTGACGTTCCATAGACTGGATGCGTTTTTCGAGGATCTGGCTTTTCTTTTGCAGCTGCTTCATTTGCTCCTGGTACTCGGATAGCTTCCGCTTATAGATACTAAGAAGAAATTCGTCGTTTCCATGCTGCAAGTATTGATAGATTTCTTCCAGCGGGATGTCCATTTTTCTCAAAGTGATGAGTATCTTTAGCTGGAAATACTTGGAGAGCAGATAATACCGATAGCCGTTGCTTCCTGTCGCGGTAGCGGTGAAGAAGTTCTTTTTGTCATAGAAGATCAGAAGCTGCTTGGATAGACCGGTGAGCCGGGCCAATTCGCCTGTGGTAAAGTAAAATTCTTTATTTTCCATATTTTCCCCTTGACAATAAAGTCGTTGTACTTGCTAGATTAAAGAAAGATAAATTTCACGTGAATGATAAAAATTGAAAAGTGAATACTTTTTATATTATATCATTCGGTTTGTTGAGGAGGAAAGCAATGAAATTGAAAGGGAAAATCATCATCGGTGCGATGGTTTTGGCAGCAATCTCGGGGATGCAGAGTATGGCTGCGGAGAAAGAGGTATACCAGTTGGGGGAAGTGCTGGTTACGGCCAATAAATACAGTGTTCCGGATCTGGAAATTCCGGCGGCAACGGAAGTTATTTCAGGGCAGCAGATCGAAAATATGGGCGCCAAGAGTGTGATGGAAGTCATGAAGAATATTCCTGGCTTTGTTATTTCAGAGTCTCCGTTTGGTAATGGCAATCCGGGGATTCGCGGAATTTCTGGTCATATGAGCATCATGATCAATGGGATCCCTCTGAATCAGGACTACTATTTCCAAATGGGAACCTTGTCTGCGACCAGCATCGACAGGATCGAAGTGGTAAAAGGGGGTTCAGCTGTTTTATACGGCAGCAATGCGACGACGGGTGTTATCAATATCATCACGAAAAAGGATAACGAAAACAAAATCGTAGTGGGTGCTGGTGATCATACCCAGAGAAATATTTCAGGCTATGTAAATGCGAAAGGGCTGTCTGTGGCTTATGAACACTATGGTATCAAAGATGCAGGGATTCTTTCGAAATCGCCATCCACACTGTATGATCAGACAAATATGTATCGGGATAGCGTCAACGTAAACTATACGCCTAATGAACATTGGAATTTCATGTACCTCTATAGCGACAGGCATTCGGATGTAGATACGCTGAACGCCAGAACGCTGGCTAAGACAGGTTCCTATGACAGCAATACGCTGTATGATGTTTCTCAGATCACGTATACCAATAAGGATCTGCGTGTGACGACTTACTATCAGGACAGAGCTTGGAAATATATCTATAATGGCCGCGGTGGTAAAGACACGGGCCGCTCTTATGGCGTAGACGTAGTCAATAAATGGGATCTTGGCTGGACAGATTTGACAGCGGGCGGTATGTTCGAAAACGAACGCTTTAGGAATTTGTCGGGAAATCAGTGGATTGAGCGAGATAGAAATTATGGGGCTGTTTATTTTTTGACGGACACAGACTTGAACGAAAAAACAAAGTTCCTGTTTGGCGCGCGTGAAGTATTTACCGGTGATTCGGGAAATGCATTCTGCCCATCCTTCCAGCTGCTGTACAAATTAAACAATACGTCTTCCGCTTACATCAATGTTAATAAATCTTTGAGAAAGCCGGATCTGTCAAAACGATATGGCAGCAATGCGACAACACTGCCAAATCCGGACTTGAAGTCTGAAAAAGCCTGGACATATGAAGCTGGCCTGAAGAAGCAGGTGGGCGAACATGGCATGTGGAAGTTTGATGTATATCACATGGAAATTTCAGACCGTATTTATTCTGATTATGTCGATGGAAGCACCAGTCTTAAGATGAATTACAATGCGGATAAGTATAAAAATACGGGTGTAGAATTGAGCTACGGATGGACGGTACCGCAGGGGTTCTCTTATAATATTGGGATTTCCAGCAGCAATCCAAAACAGTTGGAGAAAAAAGCGGGCTCTAGCTGGGAACGGGCAGAAAACCGTTTGAGTATTCACTCGGATTTTTCATATAATATGAAAAATACCTCGGTCAACCTGTTCTTCAACTATGCAGGACAAAGGGTGAAGGATACCGATCCGATGTTTTCTCTGGATATGAATGTCCGGCAGAAACTCACGGAGAATGATGCTGTTTCTCTGAAAATCAGCAACGTTTTGGACAGAGATGATTACAGAGGCTCGACGCCGGGAGCCTGCATGCAGGAAAGAAGCTGGATGCTGAGCTATGAGCATAAGTTCTGATAGTTTATAAGATGGCAGAAAAGGGGAATTTCAATCAACTGAAATTCCCTTTTCTTTCTATGAGGAGAGATCCATGCTGAAGAAATTGCTAAGCCTCATTCTGGCAGCGATCTGTGCGATCGCGCTAGGCGGATGCATGAGTGATGCGCCGCAGTCAGGGGACGGGTACACGGTGACAGATGCCCGCGGGAAGACGCTGCACATGAAGGAGAAACCGAAACGTATCATTTCCACGTATATCTTTGCAGATGAGATCTTACTCGATCTGGTATCGCATGACCGTATCGTGGCCATGGACAAATGGATCCACGACCCGGGTCTATCTATGGCAGTCGAGAGTGCAAAGGATGTCACGACAGAGGTCGATAACAGTCCTGAGCACATGATATCGCTGCGCCCGGATCTGGTGGTGGTGGGTGAGAGTCAGATCAAGATGGTGCAGTCATTGGAAAGTGCGGGGCTTCCGGTCTTTGTTTACAAGGATGCCAAGTTGATCAAGGATATACCGGATGAGATCCGCTCGCTGGGGAGAGCGGTGGGAGAGAATGACAGGGCAGAGACGCTGATCGCAGAGATGGAAAGCCGCTTGCGGGACATAGATAAGAAGGTGGCGGTCATTCCGGAAAATCAGAAGAAGCGGGTGATGCTGGTGCTTCGCTTTGGTCCTATCGGCGGGGAAGGAAATATATTTCATGATGTGTTGACCCGCGCAGGGACGATAGACGTCTATAATGATGTGCGTCCGCCGGCGCTTTCTGGGAATGGGACATCCATGATTTTAAGCAAGGAGGAATTCGTACAGTCAGATCCGGATATGCTTATCATGGGGAACTGGTCACAAGGGGGCGCTTTTAAAGACAGCGAGCAGCAGCTGCAGGAGATGTATGAGAATCCGGCCTATTCCTCTATGAGAGCGATACGGGACAAGCAGGTCGTCATCCTGCCGCAGCGGAATGTGAATTGTCTCTCTCATCATGTGACGGAAGGGATCGAGACCGTGCATCAGGCAATCTATGAAGGAAAGGGGAGCGCGTCATGATTTTCACGCCGGGAAAGCAGAGAAAGATCATTCACTGTAATCTCATGCAGGCTGCCTTGGGGGCAGTACAAAATCCAAGATGTGCGGTGGTTATCCATAATGTCAGATCCTGCTCCAAGGTGGTGTGGGATGCGTTCCGATCGTTGGGGGAAAAATACAGAGAAATCACTGGGAACAGAAAAATGGATGGCTTTCTTTTCTGTACGGGCTTGACCGATCAGGATGCTGTATTTGGTGGCAATGAAAAGCTCAGACGTTGTCTGGAAGAGATCTGTGATGAGATCCATCCCGAAGTGATTTTAGTCGTTTGCGGATGTGTGCCGGGTGTCATTGGGGATGATACCGAGGCGCTGTGTCAGGAGGTAGAAGCGGAAACCGGCACGACCGTCGTTCTGCTGCCCGGGCACGGCTTTATGGTGCCGGGCCTGGTGGATACTGTTACTTCCATGGCGCGGCTGCTGTTTGATACATGGACTCTTCCGCAGGTGAAGGCAGAAAAAGACCGGGAGATCTGCCTGGTGTCCGGCTTGTCACCGGCTTATAGTTCACCGGAAGAATATCATGAGCTCATGGAGGTGCTGCACCTTTTGGGGTTCACGCGCATTCTGTGTCCGCCCGTGGGTGTCAGCAGGAACGATTATATAGACATGGGGCGTGCGTCACAGGTCGTATCGTTCACCAGGGGGGCTTTTCAGGAACAGGCATCGACAGAGAATGCTCTGTATATGGCACATAGACTGGATGTACCCATGGTGAATTGGACCCATGTCCGCACGCCTGCAGAAAGCCGACGTGCTTTTATGGAGATGGCTTCTTTGCGAGAGAAAGAAGAGGTCATGGAAATGTATTGCCGGAAGCAGGAAAGCCGTCTGGTGAAATTGCTGCAGGAGGGGAAACGTGCTGTTCGTGGGAAAAGCTGCCGAATGCAGCTGGGAATTACCCGGCAGGCAGAGGGGCTGAGGCAGCCGGTGGCATTTCTTCGGGCGATGGGGATCGAAGATATCACCATCGTCTTGGCGGCGATGATCCCGCAAGAGGATGAAGCGTCGATACGCTCTGTCGTGGAAACAGAGTGCGGGGCATTGAAATGGAGCAGGCAGGAGGTATCAGCGGATGTACGGCTGTCTACCGTTTCTTTTGATCTGCGGCAAAGTCATGAGATCCTGATTCCGTCATGTCTGGGATATGCGGGATGGATTTCCTTTATCACGCAGATCGTAAAAACCTATGGAGGCTGTGATGAGTAAGCTGGATCGATGGCGGGTGTGCAAAGAAGAAACGGCCATGGCGGGAGCGGCTGCGGCGTTTCTCAGTATTTCCGATCTGGGGTTGGTTCTGGATTCGCCCATGTGGTGCTCGGCTTTGACCTCTCGGAGGATCGCAGAGTGTGAGCCTCTTTGGGCGAGGCGGATTTACAGCACGCTGATCGAGGAGAATGACCTGGTCTTTGGAGCAAAGAAGAAACTGCTGCAAGTGGCACAGGATATGCGGCAGGAGGCGGACTATGCTGTCATGGGGGTAGCCGTGAACTGTGGACCGGCGTTGATGGGGGATGATATCGAGGGGATCTGCCAGTCTGTGATGGACATTCCCGTGTGCGTATCTGACGCCAGCGGGTTTACAGGTGATGCCGATCGGGGTTGGTCGGACGCTATGATTTCTCTGCTGTGTAAAGTGCCTCACTTTTCAGAGAAGAAGCAGGCGGGGAAAATCAATGTGATCGGTCCGTGCATTTTGGACCCTGCGTCCGATGAAAGCTGGGAGAATGTATTGTTCATTCCTGGCTGCCAGCCAATGAAGTACGAAGAGCTAGCCCGGCTGTCGGAAGCAGAAATGAATCTGGTCGTGCATCCCAGAGGCCTTGCTGTGGCGCGCTGGCTGCAAGAACACGCGCACGTGCCGTACAGCATTCAGTAGGAGTCAAGCCTGTGCCCAATGCTCGGCTATTCTGGCATCTTCTAAGGAAACGCTGATGCAATCACAGAGTCAGTATTTCCCTATATATAATGACGCCCTTTAGCTATAGCCTGCAGCGTGGATAAAAGGCATGCAATCATTCGAGAAAGACTGGGGAATCGTATAGACTTTTAAGCGGCGCGGAAGTTCGCACTTATTCTTGGGTTTTCATTAGGGAAAGCCAGTTAACGTTGCAGATATTGAGATTTTCATAAAAACTGCAACGTTAACTGGCTTTTTTCTCGTAGGCAGATATAATAAAGAAAGGAGGTTTTCTACTATGGAACTGTTCAAACGAGAGAAATATTTATCCAAAATTCGTGGATTTTATGATGCGGATGATATGATCAAAGTCATCACCGGGGTCAGACGCTGCGGCAAATCCTGCCTGATGCAGACCATCATGGGGGAACTTTCCGCTAACGGGATCCCTGCGGATCACCTCATCTATCTGAATCTAGACAGCCGGAGCTATCGCCATGTACAGACCGCTGAAGTGTTGGATCAGCTTATCGCTTCTTATGCATCGCTCCCCGGGCGCAAGTATCTGTTCATTGATGAAATCCAAAATGTCAGCCAGTTCGAGCGAGTCATTAACAGTTTTCGTGAAGACGGCGATTTTTCCATTTTCATTACGGGATCGAATTCCTATCTTTTGAGCGGTGAGCTTGTCACCAAGCTGACCGGCCGATACATTGCGTTCGAGCTTTATCCCCTGAGCTTCGACGAGTATGAAGAGATGAAGCAGTTTTATCACAAGGCGATTGATCCAGACCGCCTGCAGGAACTCTCCCAGTATATTTTGGAGGGCGGTTTTCCTCGGGCTATCGGATTCGCTGAACTTGCTGACAAGAGAACCTATGTCCAAGGGATCATACAGGAAATCTTTGAGAAAGACATTCGTCGACGAGTCAAGATCCGCGATCGCCAGTCTTTTGAAACGGTGAGAAATTTCATCATCAACAACTTCGGGGCGACGACAAGCATCAGCAGTCTGCATGATTCGCTTCGCAAGAACGGGCTGGAGATCAGCCGCCAGACCATCGCGAGGTACATTCAGATTTTGGAAGACGCCAAAATTCTTTACTGTTGTGATCGATTTGACATGAAATCGAAACGTGCTTTGAGCGGAGAGAAGAAATATTATCTGGCAGATTTGAGCTTCTACTTCGCGCTAAACACTGACAATCGGATCAACTATGGCCCTGCACTGGAAAATATCGTGTTCATTTATGCAAGAAGTATGGGCTATGCGGTCAGCATTGGGCGCATCGGGGCGCTGGAATGTGATTTCATCCTGCGAGGCGGTGATATGCAGTATGCTTATGTGCAAGTCGCGCTCACTATCCTCAGCAGCCGGAAAACGGAAGATAGAGAGTATCGTCCGCTGGAGATGATTAGGGACAATTATCCAAAGTATGTCGCCACGTCAGACGCATTCCTCCAGCAAAGAAATGGAATCCAGCATATCAATATAATTGATTTTATGAAAAAACAGAGACGTTTTTAATCAGCGCTTCATTAACAGTATACAGCCTTCAAACTTATCGTATGAAGAAAGAAGGTCATTCCTATACATATCGCGATTTCTGCTCCCATCAAGAAGGAGTTTGAGGAAACGGTTTCTCAGACGTTTCCTGACTCAACTTTCTCAGCTGGAAACTGCCTATAAAAGCCCATAACATCTATGAATCGGCCCAATCCAATAGGTCACTTTACATTTTATCGATTCTGTGTATTCCTTGCCAACTGGCGCATGCACTGATGCAGGGCTCCGAGCGCTTCGCGCTGGATGAACCGACGAATCATCTCGATATCAAGTATCAGCTCCAGATCATGGATATCGTGAAGAGCCTCGGTCATACCGTGGTTGCGGCTGTGCATGACCTGAATATCGCAGCGATGTATTGTGATAGACTGATCGCGATACAAGGTGGGGAGGTGGTCGGCGTGGGGACGCCGAAGAAGCTCCTGACACCGGATTTTATCAAGAAGCTCTATGATGTAGACTGCGAGATCCACTATGGGGAGGATGAAAGGATGAATATCGTCTATATCCCGCAGCATTGGAAGAAATGATATTGTGTTGCAATATAGCAAAGAGCCATGTTAAATGTATGATGCATTTGAGATGGCTCTTTTGTCTCGTGGGGGTTGCAATAGATGAGTATTTATGAGTCATTCATATCGAACTATTTTGGAATGCTCTGGGCGTATAGCCGCTATAGACTAAACTTTGTCCTTTGGTTGCTTACGGGGCAGTGACATGTTTATTTGAAAGGGGAATGCAGATTTGGCAGAAAAAATTAATTTAGCGGCAATGAAATTGAGTTTATGAAATAATATTTCGCTAAAATCGGCTTGACTATATACCTGCTATAGTGAGTATACTACTGTTATATTAAGATGTGATGGACGTAATGAGATAATTAAGAAAGATAACATAGATGGCTTGCTCGAAAGAGCTGTTTCATAGCAGAGGGTTCATGATTGATAAACTGATACGGGCAGTCTTGCTTCTCATCGGACTGCTCTGGTTCGCCGGATGCGGCTTTATCCAGTCGCCGTCAGTACCGCCCCAAATGGTCGGTACTACATCCTTGAATAATTTTGACTTTGATGGGAAACCGACGCAGATACAAGTGCAGGGAGTTCCTGAGCGAGTGATCGTGGCCAGACCAGAGATATTGGATGCATTGCTGGCATTGCACGCAGAAAATCATATTTGCGCTGCGTATATTACCAGAGACAAGGTGGAGCAGATCCCAGAGCTGCAAAAGAAAATGCCAAAGGCTGTGTTTTACACATCGGAGATGGATCGGGAGACGGCCTTGATGATGCATCCTGATTTCATACTTGGATGGCGTATGTCATTCCGCAAAGGAGCTCTAGGTGATACTGCGTTCTGGAGAGAAAGAAACATTCCCGTTTATATCGAAGAAAATTCCGGACCGGTTCCTGCGGTAGATCCTTTCCCGCCATCAACTGTAGAAACAGAGATGAGGTTCATTCAGAATATGGGACAGCTTTTTCAAAAAGAAGAAGAGGCGAATGGTATAGTAAGGAATATCCAAAGCGCCTTAGATGAAGGAATCGCAAAAGCCAGAGAGGCTCCGGCCAGACGGGTTATTACTATCGAATTCATGAGAGATAAGATCGAAGTATTCGGCGATAAACTGCTGTCGGGTGATATTATTCGAAAGCTTGGCAGTACGAATATCCAGTTCGATACGCCATTTATCAGTCGGGAGGAGCTTCGCATGTGTGGAGCGGATACCTTGTTTATTGTCTATCATGGGAATGAGCAGGAAGGAGCTAATGCGTTAGCGCAGATTCAGGTTCCTGAATTCAGCGATATTCCTGCGGTGAAAAATAGCCGTGTATTCCTGCTTCCCTATAGAAATGTTTGTGCAAGTCATGTTTATACAGCCCAAACCATCAGGGAAATTTCTAATGGGCTTTATTTTTATTAGAAGAGGAGAATCATTATGAAAAAGTCTATGAAAATGTTACTTTCAACAGCTGTGTGGTTGACAATAATTGGGGGGGGTACAGGCCGCTGACACTTCCGTACTGGAGGAAGTGATCGTCAATGCGGATAAAGACAAGGCCTATGCCGGCGGCTATTTGTCGCAGAATACATCTTTGGGGATGCTTCGTAATAAAGACATGATGGAGCTTCCTGCGGCTACGATGACCATCACCGATCAGTCTATTAAAGATTTTGCCATTTCCGGAAATAATGAAGTGATGGATATTCTTTCTTTAAATCCATCCATTCGTCGCACCACCAGTCCCAATGTGGTGTCCGTGAGAGGCAAGTATACCACAGCATCCCAGATGAGTGTCAATAATATCCCCGGTATGTACAGTAATTTCACGATGGGAACGAACTTTATTGGAAATATTGATGTGCTGGGAGGCCCATCTTTAGTTTATTCCGGAAGTACCACGCAAAATGTCATTGGTGGTACAGTAAACTATCGTTCCAAAGTAGCAGAGAAGGAACCGTTAACAACCGCCAATGTGAAGTATACCAGTACAGGAAATCTGCAGGAGTCCGTTGATATGAGCCGTCGCTTTGGAAAAGATGGTGCATGGGGGATCCGCATCAATGCATTGACTGGGGATGGGAATCTGGCTACCCATGGAGAAAAACTCAAGAATAGAAATATCTTCGTTAATTTGGATCATCAAAGTGTTGATAGCTCGACCAACTTACTTATGGGGTATGCCAGAAGTCTGCATAAAGGCGGAAACAGCATATTTCAGACGGTTTCTTCCAGTGAAACGAAGCCTTTGAGCAAGATGCCGTTTTTGCCTGCGGCTCCAGATGGAAAGCACAATTTGAATCCAAGCTGGGCATATACAGAGAGCAAGACCTGGCTGACGACATTGAACCACGACCAGAAGCTCAATGACCATTGGACAGCATTCCTGAATGCAGGAATTATGAGGAACGATACGCCGGTCAATATTTCTGGCTCATCTATGACCGGGATTTTGCAGTTCAATCCGGATGGCAGTTTTGGTGGTACATTCAAAAGAGACTTAACCATTGGTGCATCTGGTAGCACAGCCAGATATATTGGGACAGGCCTTCGCTCAGAATATGATTTCGGCTTCATGAAAAATGAATTCCTCTTTGCCGTGGATCGGAACAGCGCGGTCAACAGAACAGCATCCTCTCGCAAATTGGGGACTTACATCGGCAATCTGTATCAGGACAATGACTGGGCAGCACCGGATTTGACAAAAGTCAGCACGCGTCTTGGCAGCAAGTATACGACTAAGGGCTATACACTAATGGATACCATGAAGTTCATGGATGATAAATTGATTGTAAATGCCGGCTTGCATCATCACAGCTACCAGAGCCGCAGCTATAACGCCAATGGAACGATCAAAGATGAAAAAGACTACGATGGCAACTGCCCGACATATGGCATCGTGTATCGCTTTACGCCATCGCTTTCTGTTTATGCCAATCACACAGAGACATTCCTTGGTGGAACCGTAGTTCCTACAGGTAAGGGATATAAGAATGAGGGCGATTTGTTGGATCCGGCTAAGACAAAGAGTAACGAGTTCGGTATCAAACTGAAAAAGGGTAAACTCACGCATACGCTGGCTATGTATGAAACCAAAGAACCTGGAACTGTGACAACATCGGATAACTATTACAAGTATGACGGGGAAACAAAGTATAAGGGAATCGAATGGACAACTGCTGGTACGATTGGAGATAAACTGGATTTTATTGCATCCATTGGGTTCAACCGTTATATCTGGACAAGAAACAGCAATCCCAAATTAAACGGCATGACAGCGAATGGTATTCCGAAATGGAATGGTAATCTGGCATTGGCTTATCACGCAACGGATGATTTGACAGTACTGGGAAGAGCCAGCTACATTGGGAAGAGTCATATTGGTTACGGAACCTACACGGTGCCGCAGTATTACCGCTTCGATCTTGGTGTTAAGTATGAGTCTGTCATGGGTCATACCCCGGTGACTTGGTCGGCAATGTGCTACAATGTAACCAATAAGAAAGGTTGGTATAGTGCGGATCAGGGAAACCAGATTCTTGCTGCAGATCCGAGAACTTTCGTAGTGTCTGCGGAAATTAAATTCTAATCGCGTATTCTGATTTCAAAGGAAAGCGATAGTTCACGCAAAAAGCCGGTACCGATCACGGTGCTGGCTTTTTGCGCTTGAAAATATACATAGAGCAGAAGCCCTGCGCGTTTAATCAGCGTCTCTTTAATTCGCCTTTTGGCGTAACATATTACCATGCAGGACAAAAACATGATATAATAATTGTCGATAAATGACAGGCAGCTATGGGCTGCCCGGTGAAGAGGGGTATATGTATGCATTTTCAGGATGAATTGACCATCGATATGACGCATTTTTCCGGCGAGGGCTGGGGGATCACGGAGGAGGAGATCGATGCCTGCAAGGAGCGCATCCGTGAGGCGGCGCTTTCTGTGGAGCGGCTTCGGAAGAACGGGAAGGGGCCGGATGGTAGTCTCGTACTTTTCCCGCATCTGCCGTATCTCCTGGAGGAAGAGATCCTGATCTCCAAAGAGGAGAGGGAGAGGCTGCTCGCGCTCTCGAAGCTGGCGAAGGAGCAGGATATCGTGGTGTCGATCGGTATCGGGGGCTCGTATCTTGGAAATCAGGTGCTTTTTGATCTGTTCTGTGGACAGTACTGGAATCTGATGACGAAGGAGGAGCGCCACGGGTATCCGCAGCTGTACTTTGCGGGGCAAAATCTGGATCCGGTGAGTCTTCTCTCACTGGTGGACCGTATCCGGCGGAGCTCGCAGACAGCGTGGTGGAAGCACAAGGTGCTGCTGGTCGTGAATTCGAAGTCCGGGACGACTTTGGAGCCGGTCATGGCAGAGCGGGCGCTGCGTGAGATGCTGGGGAAGTTCTGCGAGGTGAGCGTCATTGCGGTGACGGATAAGGAGAAGGGGGCGCTGCGTCCTCTGGCGGAGAAGAATGGCTGGCCGTGCTTCACGGTGCCGGATGGCATCGGCGGACGTTTCAGCGTTTTCTCTCAGGTGGGGCTGGTCTTTGCGATGCTTTCGGGGATCGATATCCGGGATTTCCTGGCGGGGGCGAGGATGACGGAAGAGGCTTGCCGCAGTCTTTCGCTTTCGGAGAATCCGGCGCTGCAGCTGGCGGTCCGTAAGTATCTGGCGCGGGAAAATCATGGTGTCGATGCGGAGATCATCATGCCGTATGGGGACAGTCTCCGCTCGCTCGGCTGGTGGTATGCGCAGCTTCTGGGTGAGTCTTTGGGCAAGGCGCTCACGGTCTCCGGGGAAGAGATCCACTATGGCCGTATCCCTGTCGCGGCGGTGGGGACGACGGATATGCATTCGTTGACGCAGGAGCATCAGGAGGGAAAACGGAATAAGCTCGTGCAGTTCATCACGGTCAGGGAATCGCGGAAAGACGCGGATATCCTCTGTGATGAGGGGGAAGAGCGCGGCCTGGTCCCGCTTTCCTACATGATGCGTGCGGCGCAGCGCTCGGATGAGGAGGCGCTCGCGCATGATGGCCGCATGAGCTGTGATCTCATCATGAGAAGGTGTACGCCTTTCCATGTGGGGGCGCTCATGTATTTTCTCTTCCTCACGATCGCCTACGAGGGGGCGCTTGCGGGCGTCAATGCCTATGACCAGCCGGGGGTGGAGAGTTATAAGAAGATCCTCCATGCGGATCTGAAAGAGTATATCGTGAAGCATAAGAAGTGACTAGGGACTGGTGGCTTGTGACTAGTGGCTAGGGACTAGGAATAAGGGAGTAGGAATAAAAAACCGCAGTGACGTTGTCGCTGCGGTTTTTGCGCGCTAAGGAAAGGCGAATTCATTGCAGAATATAATCGAAAAGGGGACATTGGCAGCAGGAGGCTTTCTCGTAACGTCATTTCGAGCGAAGTCGAGAAATCTTCCTTGCCCTGCGGTTATCCATGTCAGTGTGAAAATGAAAATCGACGTCCTTGTGTTTCGTTTCCCTGCTGTATCACGTCGGCCGTTTATGGGTCTGCCAGAAAGATCCCTCGGCTGCGCTCGGGATGACGAAACGGGGAGCGGATGGTTTCTCACTCGTTTTCAGATCGCTGCCATCCATCCGCTTCCTTCGGTGTGTCCCTCTTCAATGAGCTCGCAGCGGGGAGGAATGCCTGAAGGACTGCGGAGAGCGTTCTTCTCGTATCGTCGCAGAGTATAATCGGAAAGGGGGACATTGGCAGCAGGCGACTTTCTCGTAACGTCATTTCGAGCGAAGTCGAGAAATCTTCCTTGCCCTGCGGTTATCCATGTCAGTGTGAAAATGAAAATCGACGTCCTTGTGTTTCGTTTCCCTGCTGTATCACGTCGGCCGTTTATGGGTCTGCCAGAAAGATCCCTCGGCTGCGCTCGGGATGACGAAACGGGGAGCGGATGGTTTCTCACTCGTTTTCAGATCGCTGCCATCCATCCGTTTCCTTCGGTGTGTCCCTCTTCAAAGATTTCTCGCTCGCGCTCGAAATGATGATACGGGAGTATCAGCCCTAATCCCTAATCCCTAATCCCTAGCCACTAGTCACCAGCTACTTCTTCAAGTACGGCACGACGGCGCTGCCGTGGGGGATGATATTGATGGCGTAGTCTGTCTTGCCTTCGTCTTCGAGCTGCTTCTGGGCGAGCTGCCAGGCTTCTTCGACGGTGGCGACGGGGATCTGGTGGGTCTTTTCGCGGAGGATGTCGAAGTTTTCCGGACGGGTGACGATGTAGACGGTGTGGGTGAGGGCGGTGTTCAGATTTTCAAAGGCGACGAAGAAGGGGATGGTGAAGCAGTCGCGCAGGCCCTTTTCCATATCGACCAGGTTCTTGTACTTGAAGCTGCCGAGGTAGGCGGCGGGTTCCATGATGTCTTCGGCTTCGATCATGGTGATGATGATGCCGCCTTTCTTGGTGGCGATCTCAGCCGTGGAGTAGCACTTGGTTCCCTGATACAGGTTCGTGTCCTTCGGATAGCCGCCGGCGGAGACGATGGTGACGTCGGCCTGCTGCTTCATCGGGACTTTCTGGAGGCGGTAGGTCTCCTTCGTGCCTTCGAGCCATGCTTCGTAGGGGTCGCCGCCGACCATGGAGGAGATGCAGCCTTCTTCATTGATGATGGAGTGGACGAGGAAGCAGGGGTGTACCATGTCGCAGGCTTCCTGCATGTCGCTGGATACGGGATTTCCTTCGATCTTTAAGAGCTTGGCGTCAGGGTTGAGGCCGCTGCCGAGGGTGGCTCCGAGGGCGTGGCAGTGGTTCTGCTGAACGGTGTCGAAGCCGGCAACGCCCGGGAGGATGAGCTTGCGGCCGCCGCCGAAGCCGGCCATGTCGTGGGTGGAGACGGCATTGATGAGGATGACCTTGTCCGCATCTACGACGCGCTTGTCGATCCAGACTTCGGTGCCGAGGGTGGTCTTTCCAAGATAGGTCTGCTGGGATTTGTTGGTGGAGATATGCTGGTACATGGTGATGCGGCGGGCGACTTCTTCGCCGACGCAGGTGATGTTCTCTTCGTCGGTGTGGGGGCGGTGGGTGCCTTGCGCGAAGACGATGCAGATGTCCTTGTCGGGGATGCCGGCGAGGTTCAGTTCGTCTACGACGTAGATCAGAAATTCGGAGGCGCGGTTCCAGGCGCGGGTGATGTCGGCGACGACGAGGCAGACTTTATCGCCGCTCTTTACGACTTCCTTCAGCGGGGCGCTGCCGATCGGGCTTCGCATAGCAGCAAGGGTCGCTTCTTTGACGTCGCAGGCGGGTGTCGGGACGCCTTCCAAGACGTCGGAAATATGGTCTTCCGGCAGCATGACGGACTGCACGCCGCGGCCGAATGCGAGTTTGAATTCTTTCATGGATGAGATCCTCCTTGGTGGTATGGAAATGGGTATGTCGTCTCATTATAGCATGAATGGGGAGAGGGAATTGGAAATGAGAAATTAGAAATGAGAAATGGTGGTGGCGGCTTCGCCGAGATCGATGGCTCAGGTCGCAGCTGTTCTGGCATTCGTTATCTCACATACGACGTTTCTCGCCACTCAGGATGACGAAACGGGGCGATGCCCGAAGGTAAGTGGATAGCAGGTTTCCCGTTTGGAATTTCCAATCATTGACCGCTTGCCCGCGAATGACAAAGATTTCTCGCTTCGCTCGAAATGACGACGTGGAAGTCTGATGTCTCCCAGTCTCCCAGTCCCCAGTCACTAACTATCCCATCGTATGCCTAATGGGCGCGGCTTGTCAATGATTTTTCAAGATAGCAGGTTTCCCGCTTTGGGGTTCCAAACATCGACCGTTTGCCCGCGAATGACAAAGATTTCTCGGCAACGCTTTCAATGACAATGTGGGAGTCTGACGTCTCTTAGTCTTTCAGTCTTCTGGTCACCAGTCCCTAGTCACAAGTCACAAGTCACCAGTCACTAGCTACCAGTCCCCAGTCACTTATTATTTTTACATTTTCTCTTTCCAAACAATTTCCTTCCATGATATAATACGAATTACACACTTCATAGGAAGGTCCGAAGTCGGGCGAGGCAGCTAGCGCTGTTTTCGCTCGGCTTTTTTTGTAGGAGAGAAGGAATGGGCATGAAAAAATGGAGAGATCTGCCAGAGGCGCAGGGGCTGTATGACCCCAGAAATGAACATGATGCTTGCGGGATCGGCTTTGTGGCGAATATCCGCGGCGAGCGTTCGTATGGCATTGTCGATGATGCTTTGAAGATCCTGGAGAATCTGAAGCACAGAGGCGGCGAGGGCGCAGACCATAAGAGCGGGGATGGCGCGGGGATCCTGACGCAGATCCCGCATGATTTCTTTCATCGCGAGTGCGAGGTGCTGGGTTTTTCGCTTCCGCCGGAGGGTGAGTACGGTGTCGGCATGATCTTTGCGCACCGCTATGAGGATTTCCGCAAGGAGCAGATGAGGGTCTTCGAGGAGATCGTGAAGGAGGAAGGACAGACGGTCCTTGGCTGGCGCGAGGTGCCGATCGATGAGAGCATCATCGGTGAGGCGGCGCGCTCGATCCGTCCGCGTTTTTTGCAGGTCTTCATCGGCAGGAATCCATCGCTCCGGGATCAGATGGATTTCGAGCGCAAGCTCTACATCATCCGGCGGCTCGCGGAGAAGAAGATCATTCCGCTTTCGGAAGGCATGGGGACGGATTTCTATATCGCCAGCCTGTCCTCGCGCACGATCGTGTATAAGGGGATGCTGACGAGTGAGCAGCTGCGCCATTTCTATCTGGATCTGTCGGATCTGGACTATAAGACGGCGATGGCGATGGTGCATTCGCGTTTTTCGACGAATACATTCCCGAGCTGGGCGCGCGCTCATCCGAACCGCTACATCGTCCACAATGGGGAGATCAATACGATCAAGGGAAATATCAACTGGCTGAATGCGCGTGAGAGCAAGTCGCGCCCGTCGAATGATCCGGAGCTGGTGAAGGCTTTCCCTGTCGTCGATGACACGGGGAGCGACTCGGCGATGTTTGATAACTGCCTGGAGTACATCCACATGGCGGGGCATTCGCTGGCGCATGCGATGATGGTCATGATGCCGGAGCCGTGGGAGAAGGATCCGGCGATGGATGAGGAGAAGAAGGCATTCTACCGGTATCACAATTTCATGATGGAGCCATGGGACGGCCCGGCGGCGATGTGCTTCTGCGATGGCGTCGCCATCGGCGGGATGCTGGATCGCAATGGTCTGCGTCCGGCGCGCTACTATGTCATGAAGGATGACCGTGTCATCTTGTCTTCGGAAGTGGGGGCGGTGCTGGTCGATCAGGAGAATGTACTCTACAAAGGACGCCTCGAACCGGGCAAGCTCTTCCTCATCGATACGGCGCAGCAGCGCATCATCAGTGATGAGGAGATCAAACACACGATGGCGAAGGCGCATCCCTATGCGAAGTGGTGCGAGGAGCATCTGCTCGATCTGAAGGACTTGGCGAAGGAGGAGAAGGAGCCGGAAGTGCCGGAGGATCTCCTTCTCGAGCAGAAGAATTTCGGCTATACGGTCGAGGATCTGCGCGATATCCTGACACCGATGGCGGAGAACGGCAAGGAGCCGATCGGCGCTATGGGGATGGACTCGCCGCTCGCTGTCCTGTCGGAGACACCGCAGCTGCTCTACGACTATTTCCAGCAGAATTTCGCACAGGTCACGAATCCGCCGATCGACGGTGTCCGTGAAAGGATCGTGACCTCGTCCTCGGTCGTGATCGGCAACATGGCCAATATCATGGATCCGGATGAGAAGGGGACGGCGGCGCTCTTCATCGACCGTCCGCTCATCACGAATGAGGAAATGGAGGTCATCAAGCATCTCAAAAACAGTCAGTTGAAGCCGGTCGTGCTTTCGCTGCTCTATCCGGCAGCCGGCGGCGGCCGCGCGATGGAGAAGGCGCTCCATGAGCTTTTCACAGCCGCACTTGCTGCGGTCAGGGATGGGAAGAATATCCTGATCCTCTCTGACCGCGGTGTCGATAAGGATCACATGGCGATCCCGGCGCTTCTCGCTTCGGCGGGGTTGCACAATGATCTCATCCGTGAGAAGGTGCGTCCGGATGTCGGTATCATTCTGGAGTCGGGCGAGCCGCGTGAGATCCATCATTTCGCCGCGCTGATCGGTTTCGGCGTGACGGCGATCAATCCGTATCTGGCACTGGAGACGGTGAAGGATCTTGCGGACAAGAACCGCCTGCACGGCAAGAGCGCGAAGGAAGCGCTCGCAAACTACCTCACGGCAGCGGTGAACGGCATCCTGGGCGTCATGAGCAAGATGGGGATCTCCACCGTCAAGAGCTACCACGGCGCGCAGATCTTCGAAGCTGTCGGCATCGGCAAGGAGGTGGCGGAGAAATATTTCGGCGGCATCACCTCTCCGATCGGAGGCATCGGCTTGAAGGAGATCGCCAAGGAAGCCGAGATGCGCCACGAGGCGGCGTACGAGGGGACCAAGGGACTCTCCTCCGGCGATGTCTATATGTATCATAGAAATGGCGACGAACCGCACATCCTGACGCCGGAGGCCATCCGCCTTCTGCAGCGGGCATGCCGCACGGGAAGCTATGAGGTCTACAAGGAATTTGCGAAGGTGGTCAATGAGCCGCTCATCCGTCTTCGTGACCTTCTGGAATTCAATTACCCTGCCGGATGCAGCATCCCGATCGAAGAGGTCGAGAGCGTGGACTCCATCGTGCATCATTTCCGTACCGGCGCGATGAGCTATGGCGCACTCAGCAAGGAAGCCCATGAGTGCATCGCGAAAGCCATGAATGCCCTCGGCAGCCGCAGCAACACCGGTGAAGGCGGCGAGGACACCGAGCGCTTCGCGCTGCTCCCTGATGGTTCTTCGGTCAATGACGAGATCAAGCAGGTATCGACAGCACGCTTCGGCGTCACGGGGAATTACCTCGTCCACGGCAAAGAGATCCAGATCAAGTGCGCGCAGGGGGCCAAGCCCGGCGAAGGCGGACATCTTCCGGGCAGCAAGGTCGATCCGGCCATCGGCAAGACACGCCACTCCACCCCGGGCGTAGCCCTGATCTCGCCGCCGCCGCACCATGATGTCTACTCTATCGAAGACCTGGCAGAGCTTGTCTTCGACCTGAAGAATGCCAACCACAAGGCGGAGATCAATGTCAAGCTCACCGCCGGTGCCGGTGTCGGCACCATTGCGGCCGGTGTCGTCAAGGCAAAAGCCGACGGTGTCACCATCAGCGGCTGCGATGGCGGCACGGGGGCATCGCCTAGGACCAGCATGCGCCATGCGGGACTTCCATGGGAGCTTGGACTTTCCGAAGCGCAGCAGGTCCTCCTCCTGAATCAGCTCCGCGACCGCGTGAAGCTCGAAACGGACGGCAAGCTCCTGACCGGCCGGGATGCGGCCATCGCCTGCCTCTTGGGCGCAGAGCTCTTCAGCTTCTGCACCGGACCGCTCATCGCGATCGGCTGCCAGATGTTCCGTGTCTGCAACAAAAATACCTGCCCCTTCGGCATCTGCACGCAGGATGAGAAGCTCAGGAAACGCTTCGCCGGCAAGCCCGAGTATGTGATGAACTACATGCGCTTCGTCGCAGAAGACCTGCGTGAGATCATGGCACACCTCGGCTTCCACAAGCTCGAAGACATGGTGGGCCGAAGCGACCGCCTGAAGCAGAAGAGCTTCACCGGCAGCAAGAAGGCAGATACCCTCTCTCTCGATGCCCTGCTCTTCCGTCCGTATACAGACATCACCGTCGGTCACCATTTCATGAAGGCGCAGGATCATGAGATCGAAAAGACCCTCGATATGGCCAAGCTCGTCCGCATGTGCAAGCCGGCTCTCGACGAGCAGAAGCGCGTCATCGCAAAGCTCTTCATCAAGAACACCGACCGCGTCACCGGCACCATCCTTGGCAGCGAGATCTCCCGCCGCTACGGCGATGAAGGACTGCCCGAAGACACCATATCCCTCTCCTTCGTCGGCTCTGCGGGACAGAGCTTCGGCGCCTTCATCCCGAAGGGCCTGACGCTCACCCTGGAAGGCGATGCGAATGACTACGTCGGCAAGGGCCTTTCCGGCGGCAAGATCATCATTTATCCGCCGAGAGAAGCCACCTTCCGCGCAGAAGACAATGTCATCATCGGAAACGTCGCCTTCTTCGGCGCGACAAGCGGGGAAGCCTTCGTCTCCGGCAAAGCCGGGGAACGCTTCTGCGTCAGAAACAGCGGGGCGACCGTCGTCGTCGAAGGCATCGGCAACCACGGCTGCGAATACATGACCGGCGGCAAGGTCATCATCCTGGGCGAGACGGGCAAAAACTTCGCAGCCGGTATGTCCGGCGGCGTCGCTTATGTGCTCGACCTCGATGAACGCCTGTGCAATCAAGAGCTGATCCATTTGGAACCGCTCACGGACAAAGAGGAGATCGCAAGCGTCAAGAAGCTGATCGACGCCCACTACCTCTCGACCAGAAGCCGCAAGGCGGAATCCATCCTTGCACGCTGGGATGTCTACTACTCCCGTTTCACTAAGGTCATCCCGAAGGAATACGAGGCCATGGAAGAAGCGATCAGGACAGGCATGGCCGAAGGCCTCACACGCGAAGAAGCCATCAGAAAAGCGTATGATAAGAAGTTTGGAAAATAGTGACTAGTGACTGGTGACTAGTAGCTAGGGATTAGTGGCTGGGGATTAGGCGCTTCGAGTGAGTGGGGGACAGCAGACTCCTGTGTCGTCATTTCGAGCGAGAGCGAGACAACTTTGTTATTCGCGGTGAAACGGATGGTGTCAGAAACCATAAACGGGAAACCTGTTATCCACCTGTCTTCGGGCAGCGACCTTTATAAAAATCGACGCGAAGCGTCGCTCCGCCTAAGCCTTCCCCATCGGGGTAATGCTATTAAGTTAAGCGGAAGAACGTTCTTGGCTCCCCATCGGGGGAG
>ERZ779896.1032-NODE-1032-length-27050-cov-16.359400_pt1 | contig 27050 bp, 29 predicted proteins | sample MGYA00511067_ERZ779896 | MGnify/ENA primary metagenome ERZ779896 (study PRJEB29588, sample SAMEA2161597) | human gut metagenome | biome: human gut; feature: human-associated habitat; material: faeces | place: Denmark | collected 2008/2010 ... | reverse complement strand
ATTTATAGAATTATTAACTATATTTTTTAATTTACTTAAATTTTTAGTGTGCAAAATTAAATATAAGCCAAATTCAGAACTTTCAAATTCGCAATGTAATAAATTTCATATAAATGTTTTAATTCCTTGTTATAAAGAAATAAACGTAATAAAGAAAACTTTAGAACATTTTAAAAAGATTATCACTGGTATAGAGAACATTGATATTTATATTATTACAACTGAAAAAGAAAAAACTGAAAATATTTCAGTTCAAACTACCTATGAGTATTTATTAGGTTTAGAAATTTTCAATGAGCCACACTTTCATATACTAAATTACCCTAAAATATCTGGAATAATGGCTGATCAATTAAACTATGGTATTCTTGAAATATTAAAAGAGCGAACCTTATCAACAGATAAAATTTACTTTTCAGTTTATAATGCTGATAGTCATCCTGATAATTCAACTTTTATAGAGCTTTCCAATAAAATTAAACAAAATCATTTTCCAAAAATAATTCAACAATATAGTAATTATTTCCTTAATTACTATTCTCAAAACTTTATAATGAAAGGTTTTTCTATATATCAAACTGCATTTGAATTTAGAAATGGTTTAATAAATACTAATGTTTCTCCTCTGCTTTATTCTCATGTAGTTGGACATGGATTAACTATTAGAGCAGATTACATTACGAGTATCAACGGCTTTAACTCTAATTTTTGGTGTGAAGACATATATCTTACAGGGTTAATACATAATAGTAGCGAAAAAATATTATCTTTAAGTTCCTTAGATAATGCTGAAAATCCAGATAAGTTAAAGGTTCAAATTATTCAAAATGCTGTATGGTTTAAAACATCATCTCACCATTTAAGTATTTTAAAAGATATAAAAAAACATTATAAAATCTCCCTAAATGGATTTATTTGGCTATGTCACGAATTGCGAGCATCTATCATTTGGATGCTTATGCCAATGTTTTTAATTTATACATTTATATATCCTATAATGACAAGAAATTATATTTCTTTATCATTAGCAATGTGTACTTATTTGATTTTTGTTTTTACAAATTATTTATTAAATTTAATTGTAATAAATAGAAAAAGATTTTTTAAATATATTAAGGATTACTTTTCAATATGTTTAGCTGTCTTATTTACTGGAATTGGTCCACTATATTCTTTATTCTTAAAAGAAAAAATTAAAACAGAAAGATAAATAGATGATAATATTTGACATCTATTTATCTTTCTTTAGTATATACTTTTTATTATATTCCCCAATTTTGTATTATTTCTTTATTAATATTTAAATTGCCATATCCCATACCTAACTTTCTGTCCTTCTTTTTTTCGCCATGGCAATCTGAACCACCAGACATTAATAACCCTCTATGCATACAATATTTCTCAAGAGTTTCAATCTGTTTGTCTGTAAATGAGCTATGATAAACCTCTACTCCATCTAACAAATTTCTATCAATCATCTTATTAAGATATGAAATATGGTCATCTAATTGATATTTATATAAATGTGCTAAAAATATCTTTCCACTGTGTTCATGAATAAACTGGTTAAAAAATTCTAGTGTTGGCATTTGCTTACTAAAATCTCTGTATAATGGAAAATTTTTATCTACTGTGCAAGTTCTAAAAAATATTTTTTTATCTTTCCATTGTTCTTCTGTAAAAAATTTCTTGTTTTCTTCAAATTTAATTATACTATAATAAATAATATCTACAGGATATTCTGTGTCTGGATTATATTTTAAATCTTTTTCTATTTTTATACCTTTTTTATTACAAATCTTTACTAAATCTTTGAATTCTTCTATCAACCTATTTTTATTTTTTTCTGGTGTATAATAATTTTCTAGCCATTCTTGAATAGGATATAAATCAAAATTATATGCTAACACTTCAATTTTTATTCCATCAAATGTACAATTTAACTCCGCTCCTCTAATAAGTTTTCCTTTAAAAATATTTTTTAATTCTTTATTATTTTCAATTTCAATATATGATTTTGCAGTATCATGATCTGTTATAGAAAAAAATTCTAATCCTAATTCTTCAGCTTTAGTTAATAATTCTTTTGTAGTCCATGTTCCATCTGAATTTGTTGTATGTGAATGTAAATCAATCATCATCTCTCTCCATTTCTCTGTCTTCCAATTTTAATAACTGGTAAACACTTTCTAAAACATCTTGTTCAGTCATATAATTAGTATCTATCAAGTGTATTTTATCTCTATTTGCTGGAATACATAATTTACTAAAAAATTCTATTTGCCTATTTATTAAACTAGTTTCTATCCAATCATTTTCAGATAATTTTTGTCCTCTTTTAATTTGCCTAGTTTTATTTCTTCTCACTATTTCCTCACTATTTGCTTGTAACCAAATATATTCATCTGGCAGCCTTATTCCATTTTTGCTTGTTATTGCAATAAATTTTTTATATAGTTTCTCTGCATTTTCATAAATTCCATCCCATCTTTTTATGTATTCAAAAGAATACGCTACAGATAGAATTTCTAATATACCTCTATCCATAAAAATATCTTTGCCTTGTTTAGCTAATTTATTTGCTTCTATTAATCTATCTAACTCCAATTTAAAAAAGAATTTTTGATTTTCTTTTTCCTCTTTTGCGTTTCTAGGAATACCTGGAATTTCCGGATATTTTTCATGATGAATTTTTGCAAACAAACTTGCCCCTGGAATAATAGCAATATTTCGAATATTTCTTTCTATATTTTCACACAATGTTGTTTTTCCAGCATTTGATGTTCCATCAATTACAATTATTCTCCCCATTCTATGCTCCTAAATTTCTTTTAACATTTTCTCTAATTCTTCTAGGTTTCTTGCTATTTTAAAATTCATACATCCTTCTATCATTAAATTATCATCTCCTGTGTAATCTAAGGCCCTTGTATCTGTTTTAAATCCAATTGACTTTATCCCCCAAGCATAAGCCATTCCTAATTCTACGCAACCTCCTTCGTCTGGTACTCTTCCATTTAAATCAAAAATCAATAAGTCAGACTTTTTTATACATTCTACATCACCTTCAAATATTTTTTTATTAATTTCTAATTTATTACTGTCATTTATCATGTCATATGCTAGTCCTGATTCATCTTGTGGTAAATACACCTCATAGCCTCTGTTTTCTAGCCATTGTTTCATTTCTGCATTTTTCTTTAATTCCATATCATTAAATAATGGTGCTGCATAATAAATTTTCATAAGAATGTTCCTTTCTAAAAAATTTTATATTTTTGTTCATTATCAAAAGTATCTATATTTTCTTTCTTTTTAATAAATCCAACAACTTTATATGTAACAGGTGTTAAAATAACCTCTAATAATACTTTTAAAACATAGGTATCAATAATTAAAAATAAAATTGTTTTCAAATCTAAACTTCCTATAAATACAGTTGGTATAAATATAATTGTATCTAATCCCTCTCCTATTAAAGTAGATCCAATAGTTCTTAATGCTAGATATTTTCCTTTAGTCTTTACCTTCATTTTTGACATTACTATTGAGTTTGCAAAATTTCCAACCAAAAATGAAATAAAAGATGCAACTAAAATTCGTGGTGTACTTCCCAAAACATTTACCAACTCATCTTGTATCTCAAATTTTTCACTTGCTGGCAATAAAATTGTAATTCTAAAAATTATAATCATTAATATATTGCAAAAAAATGAAAGCCAGATTATAAGTTTTGATTTATTAAATCCATAGACTTCTGTAAATACATCATTTAAAATATATGTAATTGGAAAAAGTATATCTCCCGCTGTAAATATCAATCCTAATATACTCACAGTCTTAACAGTAATTATATTTGAAACTAGTAGACAAGAAATATTTATAGCACATAAAATAATAAAAATCTTTGAATAGTTTTCTTTCTTCATTTTATTTTTCTCACAACCTCACTATCAATTATTTTAACATACTCTGAGTCAAATCCTCGACTCACAAAAAAACTTCTTCCATAATTTGCATCAAGTAAATCAAATATTACAAACTGTATTTTTAAATTTAAGTATAAAGCTATCGATAATCTATGTGCTCCATCTATAATCTCTCCATTTTTAGTTACTGGAATAATTGTTTTACCTATTCCGATAGATTTAATATTATCAATTAAATCATTAAAGTTTCGGATAAAATCTTTTGGGCTATTTTTTCTGCCATCAGGTTCTGTAAAATTATTAAAGCTCTTTATATGGTTTAAATAAATTTCTTTTGCTAAATCATAACTATTTTTAGTAATATAAGCTTGTACATAGTAGTATTTAATAAATACATCATATCTATATTTGCTAATTAAATTAATTGGCATAGTTTCAAAGATTCTTATCCTATTTCTCTTTGGCAATAGCAAAAATATATAATTGTTGTCTATCAATTTATTTAATTCTTTATAAGAAATCGTTTTTAAATACTTGCTGTTTTTTATAGGAATCCCTTGCAAATTTTTATTGTTATCTATTAATTTTTCAAATTTAATTTTTCCCATTCCTTCTATTTCAATCTCATTATTCATACTTTTTTCTCATTCTATAAATTTTCTATTTTTCATCATATTATCATATTTTTTATAGAATTGCAAATTTTTCCATTTTTGATTTTATTAATATTACGCCACATTTAGAAACTTTTATAATTGATAGACATTTTTTCATTTATTTTTTACTATACTCCCTTCCCCATCTATGTGTAAAATTCTCCCTGTATGAATTATTGTTTTTTCTCTAATATCCAAACTATTTTTTAATGATTGTTCTCTCATTTTTATTCTTCTTGCAACATCTTCCTCTACTGCCCTCAAGTGGCTTTCAACTTGAGAACTTTCTATTAATTCTAAATCATCCACATTGCTATCTGCCTGAATTCTAACTGTTAAACCGTTTAAGTATAGCTATATTTCCTCTCTGAGTTTTTAAAATTCTCTCAACTATAAAATATATATCTTTTCCATAGGAAATTCTTCCCACAATATCTCCTTTTTTTATTTTCTTCATATCATTTCTTCCCTTCTATACATATAGGGTTATGATATTTTATGTCGAATTTTGCAAAATGTGATTCTGAACAAAAGACTTGTATAAATTTTTTTCTAGTGATATAATTTGAGAATAATAAAAACTTAGTTAGGAGGATTAATTTATGAACGTACCATTTAAGAAGGCAAATATTTTATTGCCAAAAAATACAGAAATGGAAAAGTGGGCAGTTGTAGCTTGTGATCAATACACTTCAGAACCTGAATATTGGAAAGAAGTCGAAAATATTGTTGGAGATGCTCCTTCAACATTAAAAATCACTTTACCAGAAATTTATTTAGAACAAGATAATGTTCAAGAAAGAATTGCAAATATAAATAAAGAAATGGACCATTTACTTTCTACTGACTTTTTCAAAACTTTAGATAATTCTTTAATTTACTTAGAAAGAACTGGTGCAGATGGAAAAGTAAGAAAAGGTCTTATTGGTATGGTAGACCTAGAAGATTATTCTTATGAAAAAGGTTCTCAATCTTTAATTAGAGCAACTGAGGGAACTGTTTTAGAAAGAATTCCACCTAGAGTAAGAGTTAGAGAAAATGCTAGCTTAGAATTACCTCATGTTATGCTTTTAATTGATGATGAGAAAAAAGAAATTATTGAAGGTTTAACAGATAAAGTAACTAGCGAAGATGTTGTTTATGATTTTGATTTAATGCAAAATGGTGGACATGTTAAAGGTTATAAAGTTCCAGAAAACTTAATGGATGGAATTTTCAAAGGATTAGAAGAACTTGCTGATAAAGATAATTTTGAGGCTAAATATAATGTTAAAGATAAAGGTGTTTTATTATTCTCTGTTGGAGATGGTAACCACTCTTTAGCAACTGCAAAAGCTTGTTATGAAAACTTAAAGAAAACTATGTCTGAGGAAGAAGCTAAAAATAGCCTTGCAAGATATGCTTTAGTAGAAGTTGTTAACTTACATAGTGACGCATTAGAGTTTGAACCAATTCACAGAGTTGTATTTGGTGTTGAACCTGCAAAAATGATTGAAGAATTTGAAAAATATTATGATGTTTCAAGAACTCCTGGTGAAGGACAAAAAGTTGAATATGTTTATGAAGGAAAAAATGAAACTTTATACATTAAAAATCCAAAATCAAATTTAGCTGTTGGTTCTTTACAAATGTTTATTGATGCATATATTAAAGAACATGGTGGAAAAGTCGACTATATTCATGGTGATGATGTTACTAAAGAACTTGGTAGCAAACCAGGAAATATAGGTTTCTTACTACCTCCTATGGCTAAAACAGATCTTTTCAAAACTGTAATTCTTGATGGTGCTTTACCTCGTAAAACATTCTCAATGGGACACAGCTATGATAAGAGATATTACCTAGAGGCTAGAAAGATTAAATAATTTAAAAAGGATGTAGCATTTTACTACATCCTTTTATTTTAAATATTTTTTATATTCTTCTTTTGGAATATTATAAATGTTGGTACTAGCATTATTACCATATATATTACTATTATTGCAATTGAAAATGGTAATGTTATTCCCTCAAATGTTGGTATTCCTCCCCAAAAATATTCTGTTAAATTCCAGTTTGGTGTAACAAAATATTTAATCCAATTTAGTTTTAAGTTCAATGCTAGCATATTGATAACTGAACTTCCCATATATCCTAACAATGAAATAGTTATTGCTAATGCTGAGTTTGTAAATATTGTGCTAAATGCAAATGCAAGAGTCATAAGTAAAATATACATTGGTGCCTTTCCTAGTGCTTGCATAGCTAAATATTGTATTGTATTTATATGTTTTACATTATTTATTGTGTGGTCATAAATTATAGTTGGATTTTTAAAACTATCAAATCCTTGTATTAACCCACCTACTACAAATTGCATTAAAAGAACTAGTAGTATAACTATAATGGCAACAATTATGCTGGTTATAAATTTAGAAGCCAAAATTGTACTTCTTTTATATGGTTTAATTAAAAGTAATTTTATTGTTCCTTTATTAAATTCCTCACTTACTATTACTCCTGCTGTCATCATGAACATTACAATTAAAAATATTTCATATTCGCCAAATACATCTAACATTATTCCTTTTGCATTGGTTTTATCATATACTGTAGTTCCATTCTCAATATCATATTTATTTATTGCTGCTGTTTCTTTTGCTTCATAATATTGTTTCTTAGCATCATAATTTTGTTCTATTTCTCCGAATTCATAATCTCTAATATTTTGCATTGCTACTCTATAATTATTTAAACAATCATTTTTATAATCATTTCCATAAGGAATATCTTTTTCTAGTCTCCATGAAGCTATTTGTCTGCTTATTTCTAGCCCTCTTATTTGATTTTGAATTTCTTTTATTTCTAATTTATTAGTAGTTTTTTCTTGCATTTCTTTTGCATCTTTTATTTTAGATTCTTTATCTTTTAGTTCTTCTTCTGCAAAATATCTCCAGTCATTTGTATCTAGTCTTTTTACATATTCGTCATGTTTTGCTTTTACCGCTTTTAATTCATCATTATTTTTTTCTTGATATGTAAAATAATTTATCTCTGTAATACATCCTCTCATTTCTGATTGTATTATTTGAGCCTGCCAACTTTTTTCACCATATTTTTTTACTAACTGGTATACTTCTAATTCAGTTTTATATTGTGCATACATATCTTTATCTTTTTCGGGATCAAGAGTTTTTAATTGTTCTCTATAAAAACTAATTTCTTCTATGTAATCATAGTACGAATTTCCAAAGTCAAGTTTATATAGAACATTTGTAAGAATGATAAAAGCAAGTGTAACTAATAAAGTAATTAATAAACTTTTCTTTTTAAATATTTTCTTTAATTCATTTTGGATTAAACTAATCAATTGTATTACCTCCTGTCTTTTTCAAAAATGCATCTTCTAATGATAATTTTTCTTCATTGACTTCATACACCTTAATATTGTTTTCTATCAATATTTTTATTATATTTGGAACTTGCTCTCTTTCAGCAATTATAGTAAATTCATCTTTTTCCTTTATTTCAGTTGGTACTGATATTATTTCAGTTATTTTCTCTGTGTTATCTACTACAATTTTGTAGTGTGCCTCACCAGTAGACTTTATTGCCGAAATATCATTTGTTTCAACTACTTCTCCATTTTGGATAATACAAACTTTATTACAAAGAGTTTCCATTTCAGCCAAATTATGACTTGAAATAAAAATTGCCATTCCTTGTTTTGTAAGTTTTTTTAATAAGTCTCTCATTTCTTTTATGCCTTCTGGGTCTAATCCATTTGTTGGCTCATCTAAAACTAATAAATTAGGTTTGTGTAATATAGCTTGTGCTACGCCTAATCTTTGCCTCATTCCTAGTGAATATTTAGATACTTTATCATTTATACGATTTTCTAATTTTACTAGCTTTACAACCTCCATTATTCTTTCTTTTGTAATGCCTTTATACATATTTGCAACTAGTTTTAGGTTTTCATATCCTGTTAAATACATATACAAGTCTGGGTTTTCAATAATTGCTCCTACTCTTCTTATAGCTTTAGTAAAGTCCTTTTTTATGTCATATCCATTTATATTAACCTCTCCACTTGTAATTCCTTGAAGTCCTAATATTAGTTTAATTGTTGTAGTTTTTCCTGCTCCATTTGGTCCTATAAAGCCTAAAATATCACCTTCATTTACCTCTAAAGAAACCCCTTTTAAGATTTCTTTTTTACCTATTTTTTTATGTAGGTCTTTGCATTTTAATATTGTTTCTGCCATATTAAAAAATCTCCCTTTCATTATTTTACAAGAACATTTTACCATTAGATTATTAAGAAAACTAGTAATATTTTATTAAAATTTTATTAAGAAATTTTTATTCATAATGCTCTCTATATAAGAATACAATTAAACAAAAGTATTCTTATGGGGGTTTTCTTTATGGTTGGAGTTTCAATTGAGGAAAGAGCTATTACTTTAGCTCGCTATATTATAGATTCAAAAGATACAGTTAGAGGTGCTGCTAAAAAATTTGGCGTTAGCAAAAGTACTGTTCATAAAGATGTTAGTGAAAGATTACTTAAGATAAACCCTAATCTAGCTCATCAAGTACGAGAAATATTAGATGAAAATAAAGCTGAAAGACATATTCGTGGTGGTATGGCAACCAAATTAAAGTATAGTCATGAAAAAATCTCCTAGTATTCTAGGAGATTTTTATATTAGTTATTAAAGTGTTGTTTCTTCTTTGTGCTTTTTTTGCTTTTCTGCATTCTGGGCATCTTTGAGGTTCATTTGTAAAACCTTTTTCAGCATAAAATTGTTGTTCACCTTCTGTGAAAACAAATTCAGCACCACAATCTTTACATGTTAAAGTTTTGTCTGCCATTATAGTTTCCTCCTTGTTAATTTTGATATTTAATATTTTGACATATAAAACCTTTCTAATATCAATATCAAGAAGGAATAGTATTTACAAAATAATTAAATTCATTTAGACTTTTTCAAGCCATTTGTATTTTAGCACATAAGTAAAAATAAAACAATAGAAAAAAATTATTTTTTAATGTATGTTTTTATATTTTCTTTTCATAATATTATTAATACTGGTTTTTAATTACTTGTTAATTTTTACTCTTAGGTATCTGTTAAGTTTGCTAATAAAATGCTATATATTACATATAAATAAGGTTATGGAGGAGATTTTATAATGGCACTAGATTATAATATTATTGGCGAAAGATTAAAAAAAGCAAGAATTGATAAAAATATGACTCAAGAAAAACTAGCTGAACAAATAGACGTTTCTGTTGCATTTTTAAGTAGAGTTGAAAGAGGAACCTCTCATATAAATCTAAAAAGATTAACTCAGATTTGTGAAATCTTAGGAGTTTCTGAAGGTTCTATACTAAATGGTGTATCAAGCAATTCTGATAACTACCTTGCTTCTGAATTTAATAATATTTTAAATTCAGTGTCTAGTGATAAACAAAAACTAATTTACAAAATTGCTAAAGTTATTAGTGAAGAAGAATAATTTAATTTATTTAACAAATACTAAACAGTGTAAATAATTACACTGTTTTTATTATTATTTTTTGGATTTTATGTAAAAATATGTTGATAAAAATGTTATTTTATAATATAATAAATTGACTACTATCTTTTTACAAGATTAGTAGTTTTGTCACGCGTAAAAGAAAAAATTTATATTTTTTCTATACAATAAATTTTATTTATACAAGGAGGTTTTTATGGAATTTAAACAATGGGAAGGATTTCATAAACAAGGTGAATGGACAAAAGAAATAGATGTTAGAGGTTTCATTCAATCAAATTATACACCTTATGAGGGCGATGATAGCTTTTTAAAGGGTGCAACAGAAAAAACTCAAAAGCTATGGAACAATGTTACAGACTTATATGCAAAAGAAAGAGAAAATGGAGATGTTTTAGACGTTGATGTTAAAACTCCATCTGGAATAAATGCTTATGCTCCTGGCTATATAAATAAAGAGCTTGAAGAGATTGTTGGTCTTCAAACAGATGCCCCATTAAAAAGAGCAATTATGCCAAATGGTGGTATTAGAATAGTTGAAAAATCTTGCGAAAGTTATGGTTATAAAGTTGATGAAAATATTGAATACATTTATCACAACTTAAGAAGAACACATAATGATGGTGTTTTTGCTGTATACACACCAGAAATAAGAGCTGCTAGAAGTTCTCACTTAATCACAGGTCTACCTGATGGATATGGTCGTGGAAGAATTATTGGTGATTATAGAAGAGTTGCCTTATACGGTGTTGATGTTTTAATTAAAGAAAAACAAGAAGAATTTGCTTTATTAGATTCTGATGAAATGACTGATGAATTAATTCGTCAAAGAGAAGAAATGCATGATCAAATTGCTGCATTAAACGAATTAAAAGCAATGGCTGCAAGTTATGGATATGATATTTCTGAGCCTGCTTCAAATGCAAAAGAAGCTATTCAATGGTTATATTTTGGATATTTAGCTGCTGTTAAAGATCAAAACGGTGCTGCTATGAGTTTAGGTAGGACATCTACATTCTTAGATATATATATTGAAAGAGATATGAAAAATGGCACTTTAACAGAAGAACAAGCTCAAGAGTTAATTGATCAATTTGTTATAAAATTAAGATTAGTTCGTTTCTTAAGAGCTCCTGAATATAATGCACTATTTACTGGTGACCCTGTTTGGGTAACTGAAAGTATTGGTGGTATGGGTATTGATGGAAGAACATTAGTAACTAAAAACTCTTTTAGAATGTTACACACATTAATAAACCTAGGACCTGCTCCTGAGCCAAACTTAACTGTATTATGGTCTAAAAATTTACCTGAAGGATTCAAAAAATTCTGTGCTGATATTTCTATTAAAACTTCATCTATTCAATATGAAAATGATGATTTAATGAGAGTTACTTTAGGTGATGATTATGGTATTGCATGCTGTGTATCAGCTATGAAAATTGGTAAACAAATGCAATTCTTTGGTGCAAGAGCAAACTTAGCAAAAGCACTTCTATATGCTATTAATGGTGGTAAAGATGAAAAATCTGGAAAACAAGTTACTCCAGAATTTGCCCCTATCACTTCAGAATATTTAGATTATGACGAAGTTATGAGAAAATTTGATAATATGATGGAATATTTGGCTAAAACATATATTAAAGCTTTAAATATGATTCATTACATGCATGACAAATATTCTTATGAAGCATTAGAAATGGCTTTACATGATAAAGAAAGAGACATTTTAAGAACAATGGCTTGTGGTATAGCTGGTTTATCAGTTGTTGCTGATTCTTTATCTGCAATAAAATATGCAAAAGTTAAGGTAATTAGAGATGAAACTGGATTAGCTGTTGATTATAAAGTTGAAGGTAATTTTCCTAAATACGGAAATGATGATGATAGAGTTGATGAGATTGCTGTTAATATTGTAAAATCATTTATGAAAAAATTAGAAAAACATCATACTTACAAAAATTCAAGAGCTACATTATCAATTTTAACTATTACTTCAAATGTAGTATATGGTAAAAATACTGGTAATACTCCTGATGGAAGAAGAGACGGCGAACCATTTGGACCTGGTGCAAACCCATTACATGGTAGAGATATAAATGGAGCTTTAGCTGTTATGAATACAATTGCTAAACTTCCTTATGAATATTCTGAAGATGGTATTTCATATACATTTTCTATTACACCAGCTACTCTTGGAAAAGATGAAGAATCAAAAACAAATAACTTAGTAAGTATGTTAGATGGTTTCTTTGTTCAAACAGGACATCATATAAATGTTAACGTATTTGATAGAGATCTATTACTTGATGCAATGGATCATCCTGAAAAATATTCGCAATTAACAATTCGTGTTTCTGGATATGCTGTTAACTTTATAAAATTAACTAGAGAACAACAATTAGAAGTAATTCACAGAACAATACATGAAAAAATTTAGTTTTTGTGCATAAAATATGTTTTCTTCTGTCTTGCTGTCGTCGTTCGTGGACAAGCCTTCGAGCTAAATGCGGGTCTTGGCTCACTCCTTCAACTGCGCGACAGGTGCGAAAACATATTTTTATGCTACTAAATATAAATTTTAGGAGGAAATATGAAAGGTAGAATACACTCATTTGAATCTTTTGGAACAGTTGACGGACCTGGTATAAGGTTCATAATTTTCATGCAAGGATGCAATTTGCAGTGTAAGTTTTGCCAAAACAGAGATACTTGGGATGTTTGTGGCGGTATAGAATATACTGTTCCAGAATTATTAGCAAAAATTGAAAGATATAAAAGTTATTTTGTACCTTCTGGCGGTGGTGTTACAATTAGTGGTGGAGAACCATTAGTTCAACAAGATTTTTTAATAGAACTATTAACTGCTTTAAAAGCTGGTGGTATTCATACAGCTATTGATACCGCTGGAAACTTTGATATAACAGATAAAATAAAACAAATAATTAATTTAGCAGATTTATTTTTATTAGATATAAAATGTATAAATGATGATATTTGTAAATATCTAACTAGTGTTTCCAATAAAAAAGAATTGGCTTTTGCAGAATATTTAAGCAGTATAAATAAACCAATGTGGATTAGACAAGTATTAGTTCCTGGAATTACAGATAAAGAAGAAGATTTACTTAAATTAAAAGATTTTATACATAGTTTAAGTTCTGTTCAAAAAGTTGAAATTCTTCCTTATCATGATTTAGGTCGTTTTAAGTGGGAAGAACTAGGATTAAAATATGAGCTTGACGGTGTTTCTCCTGCTACTCCTGAAGATGTAGCAAGAGCTAAGAAAATCTTGGAATTATAATAAGAATACTTTAAAATTATTGACATATACTAACAAAAGTAGTATACTATTAATAGCTTAAATAAAAACTGGTTATCTAAGCAACATAGATATGTGAGTGATGACACATATCTTTTTTTTGTGCAAAAACAGAATGTCATTCTTTTATTTTCTTTTTTAATCCAAATGTTATGAAATATATCAAACCTGATATTAGTACAATCATCGGACCTGTTGGTATGTTCCAATAATATGAAATAATTAAGCCTGTGATTCCTGAAAATAATGAAAATATTACAGCAAACAAATGATATGTTCTCATATTTCTTGCCACATTTCTACTAGAGGCTGCTGGTAATATAAGTAATGAATTTATTAATAAAATACCAATAAATCTAATTGAAATCATTACAATTATAGCTATTAACACTGCAAATACATTATCAATTGTTTTTGTATTTACTCCCCTACTTCTTGCTAATGTTGTGTTTATACTTGTTACATTTAATTTATTAAATGTAAAGTACCAAAATGCAATTACAGCAATAAATGCTAAAAATAAGTATAATATTTCTGTATTACTAATGCTTAATATATCTCCCACTAAATAGCTTGAATATTTATTGAAGTTTCCACTTTGTGCTAACATTGCAAGTCCTAGTGCTATTGCTATTGATGAAAATACACTTATTATTGTATCTGCTCCATAGTTTGTTTTATTTTTTACATAGTTTAATAACAATGCAAATACTACAGCAAATAATATCATTGAAATATTCATATTTGATATTCCTAAAATCATTCCTAATGCAATTCCTGTTAATGCTGAATGTCCTAATGCATCTGAGAAAAATGCCATTTTGTTGTTTACTATCATAGTACCCAAAATAGCAAATACTGGTGTTACTAAAATAATTGCAATTAGTGCATTTTTCATAAATGCATAATCTATAAATTCAAATGGTATTAGTGCTTCTAATATACTATATATTACTCCCATTATATATTCTCCTCTTATATTTCTCCAAAATAGCTTTTAAATTCTAAGCTTTCAAATACTTCTTGTGGTGTTCCCTCTTTCACAACCTGTTTGTCTAATAAAATTACTCTATCAGCATATTTTTTAACTAAATCCAAATCATGTGATACAAGTAAAATTGACATATCATATTTTGTTTTTAATTCATTTACTAATTGATAAAAATCTCTTGTTCCATTTTTGTCAATTCCTGATACTGGTTCATCTAATATTAATAGATTTGGTGTTGGCTTTGTTGCTATTGCAAGTAATACTCTTTGTAATTCTCCACCAGATAAGTCTCCTATACTTTTATCTATTAACTTTTCTGCTCCAAATATTTTTAGCTGTTCTTTTATTTCACTATATATCTTTTTATCCTTTTTCAAAAATACTGGTATATGGCAAATGCATGATGCAAATAGGTCATATACTGTTGTTGGCATGTGTTTTTCTATATTTATAGTTTGTGGCACATACCCTATTTTTATTCTTTTTGCAATATTATCTTTCATATCAACAAAGCTAATATTCCCTGTATGTTCCACTTCCCCTAAAATAGCTTTTAATAGTGTAGATTTTCCTGCACCATTTCTTCCTATTATTACAGTCAATTCTCCACAATGCACATGAATATTTACATCTTTTAATACTTGTTCTTTTCCAAATTTTACACTTATGTTATTTATTTTTGTGCAGTGTAATCCACATGCCCCTTTTCCACTCATTTTTTTACTCCTATTTTGCTAAATTTTTCAATCACTTTATTTTTTCATTGTATCTAAAACTAAAAAATTTGCTTCTAATTTATCTATATAAGCATTGTCATTTGTTTCTCCTGTTAGTCCTGAATCTAGTTTATATATTTTTGCTCCTGTTTCATTTGCTAATGTTTCAGCATTTTTTATATTGTCATCTTTATCTACTACAATAATTTTTATGTTTTCATTTTTCATCTTTTCAATCAAATTTTTTAGTGTTTCTGCTGACATTGTACTTTCTTCATGATTTGTTTCTACTTGTGTTACTTGCATTTTAAGTTCCTTTAATAAATATTCTAGTCCTTCATTTAAACAAATGACTTTTTCTCCATTTAATTTTTGAAGCTCACTTTCATATTTTTGTTTTTCTTGATTTATTTTTTGTAAATAATTTTCGCAATTTGCTTTATATTTTTCAGCATTTTTACTGTCATATTTACACAATTTTTGGCATATTGTTTCAACTTGTTTTGTGTAATTTTCTATGCTTGTCCAAATATGAGGATTTGTCTCATTTTCATCTTGTATTTTATCAGAAACATTTATACTGCTGTCTATTATTTTTAAATTTGGATATGTTGAAATTATTTTGTCCATAAAGTTTTCTAAGCCTAATCCATTTTGAATATATATATTAGCTTTTTCTATTTTCTTCATATCTGTAGTAGATATTGTATAATCATGCAAGCATCCAACATTTGCTTCTGACATATTTAAAAGTTCCACATCAGGTATATCTCTTGTTATATTTGCTGTCATAATATAAATAGGATAAAATGATGTTACAATCTTTAAATTGTCATCTTCAACCACTTCTTTTTTATTAGTTGATGTCCAAATTGCTAGTCCTATTGCAATTACTAGTATTAAAGTTATTATTAAAAATTTTTTATTCAAAATACTTACCTCTCAAATCATTAATAATTCTGTAATATAATAACATATTATTGCACTTTTTTCAACATTCATACAACAAAAGAAAAAGGCATTTATGCCTTTTATTCTTTCAATTTATTCACAACTTCTTTATAGTCTGTAGCATTAATAATTGCACTTCCAGATACTAATATATTTGCTCCTGCTTCTTTTACAATTTCAGCATTTTCTATATTAATTCCTCCATCAGCTTCAATATCAACTTCTAAGTTATTCTCATCAATATATTTTTTTATCTCTTTTATTTTTTGTATTGTATTAGGTAATAACTTTTGTCCCCCTTCTCCTGGTTCAACTGTCATTATTAATACTAAATGCACAAATGGTAAATATTCATAAATTTCTTCTACTTTTGTATCAGGCTTAATTGAAATACCTACTCTTATATTATTTTCTTTTAACAATTTAATCCATTTAAATACTTCTTCTTTATTTTTAGCTGTTTCTAAATGAAATGTTATTATATTTGGATCAAATATTGCAAAACTTTTTATATAGCTTTCTACATCTTCTACCATTAAATGAACATCTAATGGTAAGTTTGAAATTTGATTTAGGTATTCACTAAATTCTAGCATTTTATTTGTTGTATCATTTTTTACAAACTTTCCATCCATTACATCTATATGAAAGTAATTTATTCCTGATGTTTCTAAGTTATATAATGTTTGAATTGCCTTATCTTCTTTTACATTTAATATTGAAACTGATACTTCTACCATTTTTCTTTACCTCTTATCTCATTATTAATTTTACATTTATGATAGCAATATAATACTTTTACCATTATGATAAATTATTATAAATTTTTACATAGTTTTCATATCTTTGTGGAGAAATTTTGCCAGATTCTAAAGCTTTTTTTATTCCACAGTTTTCTTCTTTTATATGACTACAACCTTGAAATTCACATTTTTCTAAATAAGGTACAAACTCAACAAAATAATGACATAAATCTTCCTTTGGTATTTCATTTATTTCATAAGTTGAAAATCCAGGTGTATCTGCTATATATGAGTTTTCTTTATATTTATATAAAGTAGTACTTGTTGTAGTATTTTTTCCTCTTTGATTTTTATCACTAATATTTCCCTCTTGTGTTAGCTCTTGCTTAAATATTGAGTTTATCAATGTTGATTTTCCTACTCCTGAATTTCCTGCAAAAGCAGTAATTTCTCCATTAAGTAAATCTCTTATTTCTTCTATATTTATTCCTTCTTTTGCATTTGTTTGTATTACTCTATATCCTATATTTTTATATAACTCAAAAATTTTATCTATTTCTTTTTTATCTTCCAAATCAACTTTATTTAAAACAATTGTTGCTTTTAGTCCCATAAATTCTGCAAATATTAACTGCTTATCTAATAATAATAAATCTGGATTCGGCATTTTCATAGATACTACTAAAATAATTTGTGTTAAATTTGACATTTTTGGTCTTTTTAATTCATTTTTTCGAGGAAGAATTTGTTCTATTACACCTTCTTGCTTTTCAGAATTTGTAATTGTAAATTCAACTTTGTCCCCAACTAATAGATTAATTTTTTCTTTTTTAAATTTTCCTCTTGCCAAACATTTATATATTTTTTCATTTTCTTCTACCAGATATGTATTTGTACTAGTACATATAATTATTCCTTTTTGCATTTATTCTCCTTAATATTACATATAGCATTTTTTAATTAAAGGACACATCTTTAATAATTCATTCTTAAGATGTGCCCTTTAAAGTAACATTAGTCTATTGTAAGTACTGGATCATCAACAGATAAATCAAATTGTTTTGTAATTTTCTTTATCTCATTTACCCATACTTTTACAGTCACTGTTCCTTTTCCTGAAATTTCTGATATTATCTCTGTTTCATCTTTTCTGTTTGAGTCACTATATACAGTCTCATCATTTACAGTAATTTTTACTTTTACCGTTGGATCTATTTCATTTCCGTTTTCATCTTTTTTAATTTCAGCGTCTCCACCAAGTAAAGATTTTAGATTTAATCTTACAATTCCAATCTTTATTTCTTCTATTTTATTTATAGTAATAGTTACTCTAGTTTTTTCTTCAACTGTTGTTCCTGCTTCAATACTTTGTTTTAAAACTTTTCCAGTTGGTTTAGACATATCTTCTTCATAAGCAACTATAATTGTTAAATCAGCTAATTTCTTTCTTGCTTCTTCCTCTGTGTCACCAATTACATAAGGCATAGCAATTTCTTTTAATCCTGTTCCTATACTAACATATAGTTTTACTGTTTCACCTACTTTTATGTCTTTTCCTTCATCAACTTCTTGTTTTATGACATATTCTTTTTCTACTGTTTTACTTGCTTCTTCAACTCTTTCAACATTTAAATGTAGTTCATCTCTTAGTTGTCTTTCTGCATCTTCATACTTCATTCCAACAACTTTAATCATTTTAACTGTTTCAGGGCCTTTGCTGATTTTTACTTTAACTATACTGTTTTCTTTTACTGTTGCCCCTTCAGCGTATGGTGGATCTTGTGAAATTATTTTTCCAATTTCAACTTCGTCATCAAATACTTCTTCAGTTTCTAAAGTTAATTTTCCCTTTCCTATTGTTGCTTTTGCTTCATCTAATGTTTGGCCAACAAAATTAGGTAAATCTATATCATTAGGAATGCCTGCTTTTAATATTGCTTGAACTCCAAAAAATCCAAGTAATGGAATTAATATTACTAATAATACAGCAATAACTGATATCCATACCTTCTTAGCTGTTGGATGTTCTTCAAAATATCTAGCCAATTTTCCCTTTGGTTTTGATTTGCTTTCCTTTTTAATGTCAACTTTTGGCTCTTCTCCTAAAACTGGAATTCTTTGTGTATACTGTAATCTTTCTGCATTACTTTTTACAAATCCACCTTCTGGATCTTTTAGTGCCATACTTAAATCTTTTAGCATTTCAGTTGCACTTTGATATCTTGCACTTGCTTCTTTTTCCATTGCTTTCATTATAATTTTGTTCACAGCATAAGGAATAGATGGATTTAATTTTATTGGTTCTACTGGTTTTTCTTGCATGTGTTTTAATGCAATTGATACCGGAGTATCCGCATCAAAAGGCACTCTACCTGTTAACATTTCATACATTACAACTCCTAATGAGTAGATGTCTGATTTTGCATCTGTATATCCACCTCTAGCATGTTCTGGTGAAAAGTAATGTACTGATCCAATTGTTGTTCCAAATGCAGTAATTGTTGAATTTGAAACAGCTTTTGCTATTCCAAAATCTGTTACCTTTGCAATTCCATCTTCAGTAATTATAATATTATGTGGTTTAATATCTCTATGAACTATATTGTTTTTATGTGCTGTTTCTAAAGCTGAAGCTACCTGAATTGCAATATTTATAGACCATTTCCATGGTAATACTCCATCTTCATTTATAATTTCTTTTAAAGTCTTTCCTTGTACAAGTTCCATAACAATATAATAAATATTTTCTTCATGTCCTACGTCAAATATTGATACAATATTTGGATGTGTAAGGCTTGCAGCAGCTTGAGCCTCTGTATTAAATCTTCTAATAAATTCCTCATCTGTTGTAAATTCTTCTCTTAACACTTTAACAGCTACATATCTTTTTAAAATGTTACATTTTGCTTTATATACGGTAGCCATGCCACCTTCACCAATTTTTTCAAGTATTTCATATCTATTTCCTATTACTTTACCCACTAAATTCATATATTTCTCTCCCCTATATTATAGTTATAACAGTTATGTTGTCATAACCACCAGCATCATTTGCTAAACTTACTAAAATCTCTGGTGCCTTTTCTTTGTTTTCTTCTACTACTTCATATATTTTACTTTCCTGTATCATATTTGTCAAACCATCTGAGCACATTAAAAATATATCGTTTTTTTCTACATTTCTTGCTCTTATATCAGGTTCTACATAAGATGTACAACCTAGAGCTTTTAATAACATGTTCTTTTTAGGATGATGCTCTGCTTCTTCTCTTGTGATTTTTTTATCTTCTACTAATTGTTGAACATAACTATGGTCTTTAGTAATCTTACGCCCTATTTGTTCTCTAATAAGATATACTCTACTGTCTCCGCACATGTCCTATATATATCTTATTATTATATATGAAACACACATCTAAAGTAGTACCCATACCCTGTAAGTTTTCATCTTTTTTTGATTCCTCATAAACCACAAAATTGGCATATTCTATAGCATCTTTTACTAGCTTTAAAATTGCTTCTTTTTCATGTTCAATTTTGTCAAAGTTGTTTTGTATATAATTCTTAGTTGTTTCTGTTGCTAGCCTACTTGCTATTTCTCCTCCATTATATCCGCCCATTCCATCTGCTAGAATATATATTTGTAAATCATTTTCTGAAGAAGGAATATAATAATAATCCTGATTCATTTCTCTTGCTTTGCCAACATCAGTTTTAGCAAAACCTCTCATTCATTATCCTCCTGTTTTTTTAATTTTTTTCTTCTCAATTGACCACATGCTGCATCAATGTCACTTCCAAGCTCTCTTCTAATTGTTGCAACAATTCCATGGTCGTTTAAATAATCTCTAAACTTTATAATGTTATCATTACTACTTTTTGTAAATTTACCATTTTCAATTTTATTAATTGGTATTAAATTTACATGGCAAAGCATGCCTTTTAATAAGTTAACCAATGCTTTTGCATCTTGCAAATTATCATTGTTATCTTTTGCCAAAGCATATTCAAAAGAAATTCTCTTATTAGTTTTTTCAATATAATACTTACATGCTTTCATTAATTCTTCTATTGAATATAAATTATTTACCGGCATCATAGCACTTCTTTTTTCATCGTCTGTTGCATGTAATGAAATTGATAATGTACATTGTAATTCTTCATTAGCAAAATCATAAATTCTAGGTACCAAACCTGAAGTTGAAACACTAATATGTCTTGCACCTATATTTAATCCTTTTTGATTATTTATAATTCTAATTGCATGCATTACATTATCATAATTGTCAAATGGTTCACCAATACCCATAAATACTATATTTGAAATATGTTCTCCAATATCTTGCTCTACTGCTAATATTTGCTCAACTATCTCTCCTGCAGTAAGTCCTCTAACAAATGCTATTCCTGTCGATGCACAAAATTTACATCCCATTTTACATCCAATTTGAGATGATACACATATTGTTTTTCCATGATGATATTCCATTAGTACTGTTTCTATTGCATTTCCGTCTAGCACATCAAATAAATACTTTTTAGTTCCATCTGATGATTCTTGTTTACTAAGTATTTCAAAATTACACATTGTATAATTTTGTTTTAGTTTTTCTCTTAATTCCAATGATAAGTTTGTCATATCATCAAAACTTTTCACTTTTTCCACATAAAGCCAATTAAAGATTTGCTCTGCTCTATATCCTTTTTCTCCCACGGAAATAAGTTCTTGTTTTAATTCATCTAAGTTATATTCTTTTATATTTTTCATTAAATTTTCCTTTTTGTTTACATTAATACATTTTATTTATACCATAATATATATTTTTTTTCAATATATTATCCTAAAAAAAAGAAAAGGTCTGCTTTTTCAAGCAGACCTCCCCTTGCTTAGAAACTATATTTGTCCAATTTTTTTCAATCCATAGTTTTGAACTTCTGTAGTCTAATGTTATATGCTTCAAATATTTCATTTTCATAAGCCAATTTAGGATCTTCCACTCCCATAATTTTCAATAATTCTACCATAAAGTGTGGATTTAATACTAAAAATGGGCCAATTATATAAGTTGCAAAAAAATTATTTTTATGTATTCCCTCTAGTTTTGTTGATTCATTTATTCCAATTCCCATGTCGGCTTTTATAAAATAGTCAGACTCATTATTGCCATATAGCATAGTAAATTGACTTTTAAATCCAAGAATTTCTATATCTTTATATTTACCTAAAAAGTAACTATTGTGTCTATGTAACATATCTCTTTTTGCATATACATCAAATATTTTTAATGCTTCTATTTTGCTTCCATCATCGTTTTCAATGTAGTTTCCAAGTATTTCTATACTATTACCTGTAAATAAAAATAATTGATTTTTTTCTATTTTTTCTTTAATTTTTTCTGTATAAGGTTTTAATTTTTGAATTGCTATTTCTTGTGAACGTTCAGATAAAGTTCCCATATATACTAATGAAATATCATCTTGATCAATGAATTTTGGTTTTTCATTTATTGAAGTTTCAATTATTTCCGCTTCTGGTATGCATTTTTCAAGATATTTCATATTTCCCATATCTCCATTTAAGTTGCAAAATTCAGGGTATAAAATTTCAATTTTCATTAACGATAATTTCTCCTTTCAGAAATTTAAATAATTCTTCAACTTTATTTATTATCTATAATTTCTTTTACTTTTTGTTTTATTTGTTTTGTTTCTTCAATTGAATATAAATCATGTAGTATAAATACTTTATCTATATCATCTAATTTTAATTCACTTGTTGCTTCTATTAGGTCTTTTTTATGCACCATTATTTCTGGTTTTATATTTGCCATTAAACAGCGAATATATGAATCCATATATCTTGGTCCTGCAATTATTAATTGTTTAATACTTTCATCATTTAAAAATTCATAATCTGTATCATATTGCCATGCAGTATCTTCAGACCCACTTGCTTCTTCATGTAAATCGTCTAAAATAACTATTACTGCTTTTTTTCCAGGTTGTTTTCTTGTATAGTCAAATGCTAATGAACATGCAATTGGATTCATTCCTTTTGCTAATTGTGTAACAATTTTATATCCTTTATACTCTTCTTCACTATATCTAGTTTCTACTATTTTTAAATTTTTAAAAGATGAATTAATTTGTTCAAACTTTAGTCCAAGTTGTTTTAATACTATTGTAACTGCTAACATATTATATATATTAATAATATTATCACTTATTAAGTCATATACTTCTTCTGTATTATTTGATTTTACAGTCATTTTATTATTTTTCAAATCTAAGTTAGTTAATATATAATCAGCTTCTGGTGTTTTATAATCACAATTTACGCAATGTGCTTTTCCAATATGGTGATATCTTACATATTCATATTCTATTTTACTGTTACATTTTGGGCAAGCTATTATATCTCTTGTAATATTTTCAAAATGATCTGTATCTGTTGGCAACTTAGCAATACTAAAATATATTTTTTTATTTTGCTCTGCAACATGACTACAAATAAGGTCATCTGCATTTTCTATCATTATAGTTTCTTTTGGAATATACTTATTTAATATATCACAAATAAATTCTGTATGGGCATTTCTCATTAATGAATCTCTAAATAAATTAGTACATACCAAATAAGTTGGTGTTATATATGGATATATTTTATTAGCACTTCTTTCATCAATTTCAAGAACAGCTAATTTCTTTTTTGCTTTTCCTAACATTGTAGATCCTTGTATAAGTGTCGTTGCTATTCCGCCATCTATATTAGACCCATATTTATTATTTATAAAATCATATTTATTCTCTGTTAAAATATCATTTATCATGTTACATACTGTAGTTTTTCCATTTGTTCCAGTTACTCCTATTATAGTTTCTGGTTTTTCTAACATCCCTAAAAAATCCGGACACAATTGTAATGCTATTTTTCCTGGCATATATGTTGCATTTCTTTTTAATAATTTTAATGTGAAAGATGCACATTTAGCAATAAAAATAGCTATATAAAATTTAAGCGTTTTCTTATTTTTCATGGTCTTCTCTCCTATTTTTTTATGTACCCATTTTATATTTATTTCATGCATTTAGCAAGTAGTTTATTAAAATATAAGAAAATTGATTGTGTGCCAATGGGGACGGAGATTTTTAGCACGTTTAAAATTAATCAAAATCAAAATAAATCTAATTTTAAAAACGTGCTAAAAATCTCCGTCCCCATTGGCACACAATTATTTTAATATGTATATTTTCCTTTTTTTAAACTTTGTTCAATTTTTGATAATCGTTTTTCAAATATTTGATTTGTCATATCAGTAATTTCATTGAATTCTTTAAGTTTTTGTAATTTGTGCATTGTAACTTTATGGTGTTTACTTAATTCATTTTGCATTATTGTTTGATCATTTTTTAGTTCATATAATAGTTCTTGTATTTCTGTGATTAATGCTTCTAATTTTTGATTTTTATTAGTTTTGTTTTGCATTTTATCACCTCTTTCTAATTTATGTGCCTATTATACTATATAGTAAATATACAGTCAATGTTTTTACGAATTTTTGTTTTATGTTTTTTTGTTTTTAAAAGCTGTCTTATTAGACAGCTTTTATATTTATTTTTCTTTTTCTACTATTCTAATATGAACATCTTTTAACTGTTGTTCATGTACTTTGCTTGGAGCTCTCATAAGTAAATCTCTAGCTTTTTTATTTTTAGGGAATGCTATTACTTCTCTAATATTTTTGCTATCTGCTACAAGCATTACAATTCTATCTAATCCAGGTGCTGCTCCAGCATGTGGTGGTGTTCCATATTGGAATGCATTATATAATGCTCCAAATCTGTTCTTTACTTCTTCTTCACTATATCCAGCAATTTCAAAAGCTTTTACCATTAATTCTGGATTATGGTTTCTAACAGCTCCTGATGCAACCTCATATCCGTTACACACAACATCATATTGATATGCTAAAATTTCAAGTGGATCTTTTGTCATTAATGCTTCCATTCCACCTTGTGGCATTGAGAATGGGTTATGGTTAAAGTCTATTTTTCCTTCATCAGACAACTCATACATTGGAAAATCAACTATATAACATAAACGATATACATTTTTTTCTAATAAATCTAGTCTATTTCCTAATTCAATACGAACTGCACCTGCTATTTTTTGAACTGTTTTCAATTCATCTGCCATAAAGAATGCAGCTGAGTTTTGATTTAGTCCTACTTTTTCTTCTAGTTCTTTTTGAACTTCAGGTGTAATATATTTTGAGATTCCTCCTGATAAATTATTTTCATTATCTACCTTGACCCATGCTAATCCTTTTGCTCCTGCTTCATTTGTTGCAAATTCTGTCATGTTATCAAAGAATTTTCTTCCTTGTTCTGCTCCATTTGGCACAACAATTATTTTTACACTTTTGTCTTTAAATGCTGTAAAGTCAACATTTTTAAATATTTCAGTAACATCTTGTATTATAAGTGAATTTCTTAAGTCAGGTTTATCACTACCATACTTTTCCATTGCTTCTAAATATGGAATTCTAATAAATGGGGCTTCATCTACTTTCCAATCTGTGTGTGTTGTAAATACTGTTCTAAATACATCTGCTAATACTTTTAATACATCTTCTTGTTCTGCAAAGCTCATTTCAAAATCTAATTGATAAAATTCTCCTGGTGCTCTATCAGCTCTTGGATCTTCATCTCTAAAGCATGGTGCAATTTGATAATATTTATCAAAACCAGAAACCATAAGTAATTGTTTGAACTGTTGTGGTGCTTGTGGTAATGCATAAAATTCTCCTGGATGTAATCTACTTGGTACTAAGTAATCTCTTGCACCTTCTGGTGATGAATTTGCTAAAATTGGAGTTTGTATTTCTGTAAATCCTAACTCGTCCATCTTTTTACGAATAGTTTTCATTACTTCACTTCTAAGTAATATTGTTTTATGAAGTTTATCATTTCTCAAATCTAAAAAACGATATTCTAGTCTTAAATCTTCTTTAACTTCACCTGTTTTTTCTGAATTTACTTCAAAAGGTAGTACGTTTTTACATTTTCCTAAAATTTCAATTTCTTGTGCTTCAACTTCAATTTCTCCAGTTAAAATTTTAGTATTTTTGTTACTTCTTTCTACTACTGTTCCAACTACTTGAATAACGCATTCTGAAACCACATTTTCTAATTTTTCTTTATTATCTGCAGATACAACAATTTGTGTAATTCCAAATTGATCTCTTAAGTCTATAAAAATCATTGAGCCCAAATTTCTAATTCTTTGTACCCAACCAGCTATTGTAACTTTTTCTCCTACGTTTTTTATTGTTAGTTCTCCACAATTATGGTCTCTATACATTCTTAACATCTCCTTATAATTTTCCTATTTTGAATTTATTTGGTTATTATATAACTTTTTTGGCTATATTTCAATATTTATCTCTTAAAAATAGAACAAATTGCCCTCCATATTCCCACTATTATTCTACCTATAATATCAATAACTGTTTTTACTATACTATTTGATTCATAAAATTCTATAAGTAGCTTACGAGTTGGTGGAAAAATAAAAATTATTAAAATTATTACAATTATAATTCCTATTGTTTTTAATAATTCTTTTACTCTCTTCCATGTCCATTTGTATTTTATTCTATATCCTAGGCTTCTTAAGTAATTTTCATAGGCTTTTTGATATTGTGCTTCATATTGTTGTTGTATATTATGTTGCATTTCTTCTTGCCTTCTTCTATACTCTTCCGCCATCTGCTCATTTGTATATTGATTATTCACATTTTGTGTATTTGAATTACTTGTATTTTGTGAATTGTTAGCTTGTTGATAATACTTAGGTTGTTGATATGTTTGTTGTTGACTATATGAGTTACTAGTAGTTCTATTGTTTGCTTCACTTTGTCTTTTTAATGCTAATTCTTCATCATATCTTTTTCTCTTGCTTTCGTCACTTAAAACATCATAAGCTTCATTGATTTTCTTCATCATCTCTTCTGCCTGCGTTTTGCTAGATGTTTCTTGTAAATCTGGATGATATTTTTTTGCCAATACTTTATATGCTTTTTCTATGATTTCTTTTGAAGCTGTTTCACTTACTTCTAATAGTTCATATAGAGTTTTCATTTTATCCCCCTTAATATAAATATAATTTTAAGGCATATTTTATATTTTGTAAAGAATTTTATATTTAAAATCT
>ERZ779896.1022-NODE-1022-length-27352-cov-4.529692_pt1 | contig 27352 bp, 30 predicted proteins | sample MGYA00511067_ERZ779896 | MGnify/ENA primary metagenome ERZ779896 (study PRJEB29588, sample SAMEA2161597) | human gut metagenome | biome: human gut; feature: human-associated habitat; material: faeces | place: Denmark | collected 2008/2010 ... | reverse complement strand
TGTTGAACTCGCCAACAGCTCGTTTATAATACCAACCATTTCTCCTATTGTCAAACCTTTTTTTGTACTTTTTTTGCAAAAATTTTTGTATGCGTTTTCACACGTTTTAATGAAACATTACATCTTTTCAGGCATAAGAAAAGTCATCTCGAAAGATGACTATTTTCCTCTATTATTGTTCGTTTTCAATAGCTGTGATTTTCTTAATTCGTTGAATATGTCTTTCCCCATTACTAAATGGTGTTTCTAAGAATGTATGGACAATATCTTTCGCTAATTCAATACCAATAATTCTTTGCCCAATAGCTAAAATATTGGCATCATTATGTTCACGTGTTAATTTAGCCATCGTTGTATTCGTACACAATCCACAACGAATCCCTTTTACTTTGTTAGCTGCAATTGAAATACCAATGCCTGTACCACAGATAACAATTCCCTTATCTACTTCTTTACTGACGACTAAGTCAGCAACTTTTTTGGCATAATCTGGATAATCACAACTATCCTTGGTGTTCGTTCCACAATCAATAACTTCAATACCTTCTTCTTCCAGCATTGCTTTAATGGCGTCTTTGTATTCTACCGCACCATGATCATTTCCCATTGCTACTTTCATAATTAAACCTCTTTTCTATTTGGTATTTCTATTTTACGTTCTTTTCTCAAATTTTGCATGACAATTTGGACAGGTAACTTCTAACTTTCCTCTTTTTCTAGGTAAACGAACCATTTGGGCACACTTGGGGCATAAAACCACTTTATGTTCTCTATCCTTTATATTGCTCTGAAATGTTTTTCCTCTTCGAATCACAAATTTCTTATACCGAAGATATTTATCATTTTCAATTGAACGTGCCACAATATTTTTCGATAAAATCCGAAACATATATATAAGGATCAAAACATAAAAAATGCCATTTAATACAAATGATCGGAAAAATAGATTAATTACTTCTATAATTAATGCCAAAACCAGGATAAATTGGTTTAATCGGTCCAAACCATATCGACCGTAAAAAAATCTTTGAATCTTTTCTCGCATATTCTCAACCTCATGGGGTATTGTAACATATTCTTTTGTACAATCATTGAAAACAGATGTAAATATCAAAAAAACATTGAAAATCATTTTCATAGTGTGGTATATTTTCTTAGGAAATATATAGAAATATATAAGGAGGATTCTCATGGCAGATTTAAATGCAATCTATGAAGTCGTAAAGAAAAGAAACCCAGGCGACAGCGAATTCTTGGAAGCTGTTGAAGAAGTATTCCACTCCCTCAAAGCTATCGAAGAAGTTCATCCAGAAAAATTGGATGACGATGTTCTAACTCGTTTGGTAGAACCAGAAAGACAAATTATTTTCCGTGTTCCTTGGGTAGACGATCAAGGGAAAACCCAAGTAAACCGTGGTTACCGTATTGAATTCAATTCAGCTATCGGCCCTTACAAAGGTGGTCTTCGTTTCCATCCATCTGTAAATGTAAGTATTATTAAATTCTTAGGATTTGAACAAATCTTCAAAAACGCTTTAACTACATTACCTATGGGCGGTGGTAAAGGTGGATCTGATTTCGATCCTAAAGGAAAAAGTGATGCAGAAGTTATGCGTTTCTGTCAAAGCTTCATGACTGAACTTTACCGTCATATCGGACCTAACACAGATGTTCCTGCAGGTGACATTGGTGTAGGTGGACGTGAAGTTGGTTACTTATTCGGACAATACAAACGTCTTAAAAATGAATGGAGCGGTGTATTAACTGGTAAAGGTTTAACATTCGGTGGTTCATTAATCCGTACTGAAGCAACTGGTTATGGATTATGCTACTTCACAGAAGCCTTATTAAAAGATAACGGAACTTCATTCGATGGAAAAACCGTATGTATTTCCGGAAGTGGTAACGTAGCTATCTACGCAGCTGAAAAAGCTACACAATTAGGTGGTAAAGTTGTTACCGTATCTGATTCAAATGGATTTGTATACGATCCAGAAGGAATCGATGTGGAATTAGTAAAAGAAATCAAAGAAGTACGTCGTGGACGTATCAAAGAATATGTTCAAACTCGTACAAACGCAACATACTACGAAGGACAACGTCCTTGGTCAATCAAATGTGATATCGCACTTCCATGTGCAACACAAAACGAAGTTGAATTAGACGATGTTAAGAAACTTGTTGCCAACGGTGTATTCGCATATTGCGAAGGTGCTAACATGCCAACAACTCCAGAAGCTATCGCTTACTTAAAAGAAAACGGTGTATTATATGCGCCAGGTAAAGCTTCAAATGCTGGTGGTGTTGCTTGTAGTGGTCTTGAAATGACACAAAATGCACAACACTTAGCTTGGACTGCTGAAGAAGTAGATGCTAAATTGAAAGACATCATGGTTAACATCTTCAACACAGCTCGTGATACGGCTAAAGAATACGGTCACGAAAAAGATTATGTATTAGGTGCAAACATTGCTGCCTTCTTAAAAGTTAGTGAAGCAATGAAAGCCCAAGGAACTGTTTAATTCTTTCCTTTAACCGATAGGTTTTTCAACCTATCGGTCTTTTTATTTTGAATGCATTTACAACTTTTTTTCAGAAAAAACCATGCTATACTATAGGCGTTATGAAAAGAGCCACACAAATATCAGAATCAATTGAATTAGCCACCTTCCTAGCTATGAGCGGTGGTTTAATGGATGCGTATTCTTACCTATATCGTGGGCAAGTATTCGCTAATGCCCAAACCGGAAACATCCTGTTATTAGGTGTAAATGCCAGCCAGGGACAATGGGCAACATGCCTTCACTATCTGTTCCCCGTTCTATCTTTTGCCTTGGGGATAGCAATATGTGAAACCATACGGCTTCGAAAAGTTCAATTTATTCATTGGCGACAATTCACAGTGTTACTAGAAATCATTCTCTTATGCTTTGTAGCCTTTATTCCAACGGACTATAATTTAGTAGCAAACAGCTTAACTTCCTTTGCGTGTGGAATCCAAGTACAAGCTTTCCGTAAACTTCATGGAAACAGCTTTGCGACTACAATGTGTATCGGAAACCTTCGCAGTGGTACCGATCACTTCATTCATTTTCTACATACCAAAGATCGCAACTTCCTCGAAAAATCCATGTTGTATTACTTTGTGATTTTCTGCTTTATTCTAGGCGCCATCTTAGGAAATCTCTGTTTAAGCTTTTTAGGCATTCATACCATTTTGGTCAGTGTCGTCTTACTAATCATTGCCTTATTGATCATGTTTATTGATCGCGAAGGCGAATAGTTCCTTTCATTTTACAGTCAACAAGCCGAATAGCCTTTGTTCATAGGCTAATCGGCTTTTTATCTGTGTAGCGTACAAGCTTCAAAATTGTTAAAAACTAGAGCAACATTGTCAACATAGATTGGTAGACCCTTTATGCTTATTCTTTTAAAATAAAATCAGAAATAACAGGAGGAAAAGATGATGAATTTAGGAAACAGTTTATTCCATGCCCGAAAGAAAAGCGAATTTTCACAAGAAGAAGTTGCTGAAAAGATAGGTGTAAGTCGACAAACTCTTTCCAAATGGGAAACCAACGAAACAATTTCCGATATTTATCAAGCGAAGAAGCTTGGACAAATTTATCATGTTTCGCTCGGTGAGCTAATAGAGTTTGACATGGATATCAATGAAATTCATGAAATGATTGAAAAACACAATGACAAAGTGAGTGAAAAAGTAAACTGGACAGAAGCATGGGGAAAGAAATATCCCATTCTCATTCAATACCAATCCGAAGTAAATATTCCTAATTACGCCTTTCGAATTGCCACGATGCTAGATGAATTGCAAGAAGAATATCAGTATAGCCAACAGGATGCCATGCTGGTCCTCAAAGATATTCTGTATCACGTGTGGGAAGAGCGCAAAAAATAAACAAAAGAAAAACCAGGACATATCATACGATATATTCTGGCTTTTTTGGATTAGTCTATAACATTAACGGAAATTCTGTCAGCCGGGATTTCTCTTGCTTCATAAGTTTCCGAAGTAGGTCCAACTCCGATGGCAGCAAGCAATTCATAATCTTCTGGTAAATTCAATTTTGCCAACAAATCAGGTGTGTTAGATACTGCCGCAAGTACGCCCCATAAATAACAAGCTCCAAGACCAAGGTCAGTAGCTTCAAGAACCATATTATGTGCTACCATAGCAGCACTAGATATCATCACGCCTTCAAGCATTGGATTTTGTTTCTTTGCCGAAACAAAAATAAGTGTAGGAACATTGTATGTAGGATGCGTTCCTTCTGTCTACATAATGGTTGCCGTTGCCGTATCCGCATTCGCAATAAAATCCTGATTATTTACAACCGTTAAATGTACCTGGTCGTAAAGTCCCATCCCTACAGGTGCCGCATTGGCTGCTTTTAAAAGCTTCTCCAAATCAGAAGCAGCTACAGCATCTCCAGTATACGTACGTACGGAGTGTCGACAAATCAATGTGTTTAATGTTTCCATTATAAAATTTCCTCCTCTATCAAATTCATATTGACAGTGTTTTACCGTCTATATACTATTTCAGTAACAAAAACTTATCAAGTACGCAGAAATAACTGACTTGGTAAGAAAAAACTGACTGGAGGATAAAAATGGAAGATATCAATGAGCAAGAAAAGGAATGTCCGGAAAACGAACCATCAATCTATTTCAAGGAAAATGGAATCTAAGAATCATCTACGAATTATCCAAACAAGAAGCCCTGCGATTTGGTGCATTAAAAAGAGCTATTCCAAATATTTCAAATACCGTTTTAACTTCAACCCTAAAAGAGCTCGAAAATCAAGGCCTTGTTCTACGCAAACAATTCAATGAGATTCCCCCGCATGTAGAATATTCCCTAACTGAAAGTTCCAAAGAATTAGATCAAGTATTTCAGGCTATGCGAGACTGGGGAAACAAGTATTTATAATTTCTACAAATAGTTAGTTTTAGGTTACCAAACTGCGTTGAATCTAAGACCGTTCTTTGGTAAACTACAAACATCCATAAGGGAGTAGTTATCTTACAAACGTAAGTATTTAAGTCAACATACTGATCAAACGAATCTGGCTTATTGTAAAAAACAAGACTTATGCGAAAAATTTTTTTCGTATAAGTCTTTTTTATTGGAGGAAACAAAATGGATTTACTGTCAATTTTCTTTATAGGCATTGGTTTATCAATGGATGCATGTGCTGTATCACTAGCTAAAGGGATGAGTCTTGATAAAAAAGACCTACTAAAATACGCTTTTATCTTAGCTTTCGCATTTGGCTTCTTTCAGGCCTTAATGCCTGCTATTGGTTATTTTGCAGGTATTCGCTTTACCGAATACATTCAAGCTTTTGATCACTGGATTGCCTTTATTTTATTATCTTTTATCGGAATCAATATGATACGTGAAGGAAAAGAAGAAAAAGAAGACAATGAAAAAAGTACATCTCTAGCTTTCAAAGATGTACTCATTCTCGCTATTGCGACAAGTATCGATGCCCTAGCTGTCGGGGTAAGCTTTGCCTTTTTAAAAGTAAACCTTCTCGAAGCTGTACTCACCATTGGTTGCACAACCTTTATTCTTTCCTTCTTCTGTGTTCTATTTGGAAAGAAATTAGGTAGCTTATTTGAAAAGTATGCCGAATTCCTTGGTGGTGGCATCCTTATCTTATTAGGTCTGAAAATATTAATTGAACACTTATTTTTCTAAGCGTGAGAGATTTCTACTCTTACGCTTTTTTTCTTAATTGTATGTAGACCTTTTAAAACCAAGTCTGCTTTATTATGGTAAATATCCACGAAGCTTTGATGGTCTTGCACCCGTATGACACCAATGTCATCCATCTCTAAACCATCAATATGTAAGATAGCCCCAACAATATCCCCTGGCCGTATCTTTTTACTCTTTCCCACATTTAAATACAGACACGTCACATCTTTACGAACCAAGGCCGCTTTATCCGTTACTTGACGATGACATTCTTGTAAAGTCTTCCAGGCTTTTGCTTCATCTTCCACGGGTTGTAAGTCCCACTTCTTTTGCTCTGCCATATAGGAATTTTCTGAAACATAAAACGTAAGTACTTTCCCTTTTTGATGAATCCGTCCACTTCTTCCCATTCGATGAATCGAAAGGGTTTGTGTCGAAGGGGCATCATAGTTTAAGACAAAATCCACCTTTTCAATATCTACGCCACGAGCCAAAACATCGGTTGCCACCAACAAGCGAATTTTACCTTGTTTAAAAGCATCCAATACGCTAAAACGTTCCGCTTGATCTAAACCCGCATGAATGCCAGCTACCGAAACACCTTTGGCTCTTAAGAATTGGGTTACTTCGCGCACTCTTTGTTGCGTTGCACAAAAAATCACACAAGCTTGAGGACAAGTCTGCAATAAAACTTGTACCATAGTTTCTAACTTCTGCTCTTCTGGTACCTGTAAGGCATATTGTTCAATCTGCTCATTTTTGGTATCAATACGAAGGGATACAAAGTCTGCCATATGCGTATCCATAAAATCTTGAGCTGCTGTATTCTTGGTTGCACTAACTAAACAGATTTGTGGTTTATGTGGAAAATATGCAAGGATTTTTCCAATCTTTTCATAAAAATCTGGATTCAATAGAGCATCAGCTTCATCTAAAACCAAATACTTTACTTGATCTAAAACGAAGTTTCTTTGTTCTAAATGATCAAATACACGCCCTGGCGTTCCGACGACAATATGTGTTCTTTGCTTCAAATCTTCCGCCTGCATTGTCATCGCTTGTTTCCCGATTAAAGACAAACACTTTACGCGCTTATATGTACCTAGTAAGGTTAATTCTTTGGTGATCTGTACTGCCAATTCACGTGTAGGCGCTAAAATCAAAGCCTGTGGTTCTCTTTCATTTTCCTGTAACGATTCAATGATGGGTAAGCCATACGCAATGGTCTTTCCACTTCCAGTTCGTGATTGCACAAAACAATCCTTTCCGCTTTCCATAACAGGAATCACTTTTTCTTGAATCGGAAGCATTTCATCATATCCCAATTGATTTAATACCTGAATAATTTTCGGTTCAATTTCTAGTTCTTCAAATTTCATAGTGTTCTCCTATTTGCACCTATTGTAGCTCATCAAGAAAAAAATCCCAAAACTTAATTTGGGACCTCTTTATTCTGAATCATCGATTGCGCTACTTCGATAAAAGCTTTTGCGGCAATCGAAAGTTGATTTTCGGATAAGTACATGATGCCTAAAGTACGTTGGACATCTTCTTGTAAAGGAATCGTCTTTACATGCTTCGCGTTTTTCAAAATCAAGCCTGGCAACAAGGTTACCCCTAAACCATTTTGTACCATCGCAAGAATCGATTGATCTTGTTTACAATAAAATTGTACATTGGGTTCAACTTTCGCATTTCTTAGCGCATTGACCACATCATTATCTACCCCAATTTCACTGGCAATAAAAGGATATTTCTCAAAAGCTTTCATAGGAAACTTACCTTGCCAAGCTTCCGGACAGACAAAACTTTCTTCGGTTACCGCATATAAAGGTTCATTATAAAACGGAAGAAAATCAAACGATTGTTCGGCAATGTTAGAAATCAAGCCAAAATCCACTGTCTCTTCCCGAATCCACTGCAAGATTTCATCCGCATATCCTTCTCGTACATGAATTTGAATTTCTGGATATGTTTTACGAAAAGCACAAATCATCGAAGGCAACCAATGAATGGCCATACTAGAATAGGTACCAATCGTTATGGAACCTTTCTTTAAACCATGCAACGCATTAACGGCTTCTTCAAAAGCGCGATATTGTGAAGTCGTTGATTGAATATAAGGCAATAAAAACTTTGCTTCCGAAGTTAACGCCACGCCATGATTGGTACGTGATAATAAAGTTACCCCCAACTTTGCTTCAATTTTCTTAATGCTGTGACTCAATGCCGACTGAGTATACCCTAAGCGCTGTGCACTCATGGTCAAACTATGCGTTTGATTGATGTCTTCAATCAATTGTAAATATTTAATATCCATTAGTTCATTCCTTTGACCGCTTCAAACTCTTCTTGCATTGCTTTAGAAGATCCACCAGTAAGAATGCTAACTACGACATTGACGATAAGAGAAAGCACAAAAGCTGGTAGCAATTCATAAATCGAGAAAACACCACCCATAGGGCTAATAATAAAGTGCCAGATAAAGACCATCAAGCCACCACTTAACATACCAAATAAAGCGCCCCATTTGTTGGCATTTTTCCAATATAGAGCCAAAAGGACAAGTGGTCCAAACGAAGCACCAAATCCCGCCCAGGCAAAAGATACAATAGAGAATACCGAACTATTTGGATTCCAAGCTAAACCAATACCAATTACCGCAATCATTACTAAACAAACTCGAGAGATATTTAAAAGTTTTTTCTGATCATATTTTAAGCCAAAGAATCCAGTTAAAATATCATTCGATACAGAACTTGAAGCAGCTAATAATTGAGAATCTGAAGTTGACATAGTCGAAGCTAAAATACCCGATAAGATAATTCCTGCAACAAGGGCAAACACTAAACCATGGGTACTTAATAAATGGGCAATTCGCACAATAGCCGTTTCCGAATCCGCTCCCACTAATACATCAAGGACACCGACTTTTGTCATGGCTAAGGCAACAATTCCAATTAAAACCGATACCGCCATTGAAATCACAACCCATACCGTTGCGACACGACGTGATGTAACTAAGTTTTTATGATCATCAATAGCCATAAAACGAAGTAAAATATGTGGCATACCAAAATAACCAAGGCCCCAGGCAGCTTTGGAAATAATCGTTAAGGCATTGTATGAAATAGCTGTATGCGTATTCACATCATACGATTGAGTCCAGCTCAAATAACCTGGTAAAGAAGCGGCATTAGAGAAGATAAGATCTAAGCCACCAGCCATACCAATGCCATAACATACGACAATTAATAAGGCAATTGTCATAATTATACTTTGGATAAAATCGGTTGTAGATGCAGCTAGGAAACCTCCTAACATCGTGTAAATCACAATAACTAAAGCACTGATAATCATTGCCGCATGATAGTTCACTCCAAAAAGGGAATGAAATAATTTTCCACAAGCGACAAATCCACTTGCCGTATACGGAATAAAGAAAACAATAATCCAAATAGCTGCAATCAACATTAAAATATTCTTTGTGTCGTGAAAACGTTTGGAGAAAAATTCCGGAATGGTAATTGCACCAATTTTTTCGGTATATAAGCGCAAACGTTTGGCAACAATCAACCAGTTTAAATACGTTCCTACCGCTAGACCAATAATCGTCCAACCAGCATCGGAAATACCGGATAAATACGCTAAACCGGGAATTCCCATCAATAACCAGCTAGACATATCACTAGCTTCGGCACTCATCGCTGTCACAAATGGACCCAGCTGACGTCCGCCTAAATAAAAATCACCTACGGTTTTATTACGGTCCATAACTTTAAAACCGATAAAAACCATGCCACATAGATAGACTATAATGGCCAACAAAATTCCAAAATCGCTCAAATTCATAATAGATTCCTTTCATACTCGACATGAATATTATTCATACCAAGTTCTAAAAAAAGAAGGACTATGTCCTTTTTTATACGTTTAATTCTAATCACTTATCCAATTTCTGTCAAATCGATCCGCTCTTCTATCCTTCGGTTTTTTCGGATAGATTTGCCAGCAATGTCAAGAAACATCCCAAAGCCAAAGAAACAATCATACAAAACAAAGTTTGTATGCTATGATTGGGATTTGCCATAAATGGTGCCATGAAACTGGGAATATAAGCCGTTCCCTTTACGCCAAGAAAGCCAACTAAAACACCCGATAAAGTAGCTGCTAATATCGTTGCCCCAAAGACTTTCTTACTGGCAAACATAAATGGATATGCCGCTTCGACAAAGGTTCCAAATACTAAATTAATAAAAAGACTTGGAATACATGCCACACGATCCGATTTTCTTCTAGGATGTAGGATATTGGCCACTTGAATGCCGGCACAAACCATAACTAAACAGTTCATATCAATACTACCTAGAAAACTAAAACCATGGGCTTCCATCTCCAACATGACAATGGGTAAGATAGCGGCATGGTACACACCACCCATTAAGGCAAACCAAATCGCAAAACCGGCAAATCCTCCCGCAAGGATCGGATTAAATTTCAAAGCCAAAGTAATCAACGAATTAATTCCATTTCCTAAAGCCAGCGCAATTGGCGCAATGCCAACCATTCCAACCAGCCCTGCTGCCAAACCCGGTAAACCACCGGCTACAATATTCGCCGTCGTACCAGGAACATTATGTGAGAAACATAGATTCAATAAATAATACGAAAGTACACCAGCTAAAATTCCCGCAATTAAGCCGCCAATAATGCCACCATCACTAGCCATACTTCCCGCAATAATCCCGGCAACAATACCTACTTCATCGAGTCCTGAAACTTGCCGAGCAGCAATTGCAGCTAAGATAACTGGTAAAATGGCAATTAAGTCATTAAAGACTTTTTCCAAGCCTGAACAACCAGGTACTTTGGATAGAGCCAAACACAAAGCCATCGCAATAAAACCTGGCAAAGAAGCCATCATAATGCCATGAATATTGATTCGTTTCCAAACATTTCCTTGTTGGACTTTAGCCTGTCCACTTTTAATGACTGGTTGGTATTTCAAATGCCATTCTTTAGCCAAAGCAGCCATAGCACTAATGGCGCGGGTCCGATTGGTTGTACCAGTTGTACCACTGGCACTGATGACCCGACAACCTAAAGCCTGGGCATTGGCCATAGAAGTACCTCCGGTCCCCGTAACCGGAATTTGTTTTTTTTGCTGCCATCATCAAAGCTTGATGATTCACACCCTTCGGATCACAGCTCAATAAAATCAAAGCATCAATTTGTCCTTGTTCAATCTGACTGGCTAATTTGGCATCCATTTGTGCTGCCATTTGATTGATTTCTTTTAACGTTTTTGTTTCACTTTCACACAAGTGACCCTGCTCTAAAAAATACAAGTTGGCCTTCGCATCCATGGAAATTGTATCCATCGATCCACTGGCACCAATAAACTGAATAAAACTAATTTCAATGTCTACGCCAGATCCTTGTGCAAACATCTCATCCATCATTGTGTAGGGATCATCTCCCCCTTGGGCATAGAGATTTCCTCCACTACTACCTACTATTGCGACTCGCTTTATATCTTTTCCCACCTATTATAGGTTCAGTTTACGCAAAATGAAACAAAACAAAAAGAACTTTTTGATTTTTTCATTTCTTTCAAAAAGTTCTTCATTCTTTATTTCAAAATATCTTCCATGATTTGTTGGGGTGTACAACGTACCTCTTTTAAGACTTCTTCCACATCATAGCAATCATAGAATTTTTTCTCTAAGCCATAATTCCAGACTTTCATCGTACTGTTTCCATAGTAAGAAGCAATTTTTTGACCAAAGCCACCATCTAAAATGCCATCCTCTAAAGTAACGATTTTGGTATGACTGGCTTTTAATTTTTCTAACAAGGCACAATCTAAACCAGTTATAAAGCGAGGATTAATCAATGTAGCATCTATGCCCTTTTCTTTTAATGCCTGCTGCAAGGCCTGACCTAGTTGGAAGAAATCCCCTAAAGCAAGAATGGCAATGTCCCTGCCTTCGTGTTCTACCTTATATTGATTCAGACAAGCATAATCGGTATCAGGTTGACGCTCATCTTCAATTACGCCATTACAAGGAATACGAATCGCAACAGGAACCTTTTCTTGGGCCAAGCTCCAATCCATCATCGCAAAATATTCTGCCTTACTCGTTGGGGCTAAATAAACCAAATTAGGAATATTAGATAACATAGGAATATCAAAGATACCCAAATGCGTGACATCATTCATCCCATAGACACTTGCTGTATTGACAAGAATCGTAGCTGGACTGAAATTGATACATAGATCCTGACTCAATTGATCATAGGTTCTTTGCAGGAAACTTGCATGCGTAGCAAAAACCGGTTTAGCTCCATTACGGGCTAATCCACTAGCCATGGATACCCCTAGCTCTTCGGCAATTCCTACATCAATAAATTGTTTCCCTGCAGCCTTTCTTTTATCTGGCGTAAAACCAATATTGGTTGGAACTGCCGCAACCAGAGTAATCACAGTTGGATCTTCCTGCATTTTTGCCATTAAATAATCGCAAGTCAAAGAACCATAGGACACCTCTTCTTCGGCAACCAGACTCTTTCCTGTCTTAGGATCAAACGGCATACACCAATGCCAGCTTTCTTTATCTTTTTCAGCCGGCGCATATCCTTTTCCTTTTTGCGTATGCATATGAACGACAATCGGATGATTGATATCTTTAACCCTTTGGAAAGTAGTAATCAATGCCTCTAAATCATTGCCATCTTCGATAAAACAATAATCCAAACCAAAGGATGTAAAGATATTATTTTCCGAAGTTCCTTTGGATTGACGTAAAGCTTTTAAGCTTTTGTAAAGGCCGCCATGGTTTTCGGCAATCGACATATCATTGTCATTCACAAGAATAATCAAGTTTCCGTCAAATTCCCCAGCATAATCTAAAGCTTCCAAGGCTTGTCCACCGCTTAAAGAACCATCGCCAATAATGGCAATCACATTGTTTTTCTTGCCTTGTAAATCACGGGCTTTGGCCATTCCTAAAGCCAAACTAATCGAAGTCGAAGTATGTCCCAGTTTAAAGAAATCGTGTTCACTTTCTTCAAAGTTGGAATACCCTGTAATCGAAGCAAACGCTTCTTCCTTTGTGAAGGCTTCTTGTCTTCCCGTTAACATCTTATGACAATACGATTGATGACTGACATCAAACACAAAAGCATCTTTTGGACTATCAAATACATAATGTAGCGCAATGGTTGCTTCTACCATGCCAAAGTTAGGGCCACAATGACCACCTTTTTTACTTAAGCGAAATAGTAAAGCTTGCCGCATTTCATCGGCTAAGGCTTCCAGTTCGTTAAGCGATAGAGCCTTTATATCTTTTGGTTCACTTATTTTTTCTAACATAATCGAATACCACACTTTCTTTAAATAAAAAGATACATTTATTATACAATATTTTTATCGCACGCAATCAGCCTTGGATTTCAATCACTTTCCCGGTAATTGCGGATGTACGATGCGATATAGATAAAACCGTTCGATCTTTCATAGCCTTTTCCATGGCGGTTAAAACTGCTTGTTCTGTACTACAATCTAGACTTGCGGTAATCTCATCCAGCAGCAACAAAGGAGGATCTTTTACAATGGCTCGGGCAATTGAAAGAAGCTGCCATTGCCCTTGCGATAAGATCTCGGGTTGAAACGGACTATCTAGTTTTTCCGGTAAGGCTTCAATAGACTCCCAAAGGCCAACAATTTGACAGGCTTTTTGTACCTCAGACAATGAAATCGAATCATCAAATAAGGTGATTTGTTCTTTTATGGTTCCCTTTACCGGATGAAACGATTGTTCAACATACCCCAATAATTCTCTTCTTTGGGATGGAAGTAAAGTACTTGGATTTTGATGAAAGATGCGCACACTTCCTTTTTTTGGCGTATATAAGCCTAAGATCAATTTAAACAAAGTTGACTTGCCAACGCCTGTTCGACCTTGCAAAGTCACTTGTTCGCCAGCTTGAATCGTCAAAGAAAAATCATGAAAGATTTCCTTTCCACCCGGATAGGCAAAAGACAGATTTTGGATGGAAATAATCGGATCTGTAGTTTCTGTTTCTGCTTTATATGTCACATCTTCTACCGGCAATTGAAAAAAATCATGAATACGATGAATACTTGCCATCGATGACTGGATGACTTGAATTTCCATACCAATGCTTTCAATGGGTTCAAATACTTTTGATATATACTGCATACTCATAACGGCCGTCCCTACACTCATGCCAAATAGCGATAAATCGAGTTTTGGATCCACACAAAGTAAAACCAGTAAACCGATAACCAAAGCATTTAAAATCAAAACAACAGGCGAATAGATGGCATCGAAGAAATTCGTTTTTTGCAGGGCTTCATAACTATCTTGAATCGCCTTTCCATAGCGCTTTTCCATAAAAGCCTGCACTTTTAAATTTTGTATCGTCAATAAGTTTTGTACGGTTTCCGGAAGAATGGCATTGGTCTTAGCGATGGCATTACGATTGTCTATTTCATTTTTCAACATTGATTTTTGAACAAAACGCGTAAACCCAAACAAGAAAGGCAATACGATAACTAGTAAAAGAAAGGCCCCAAAAGCTTTCTGAAATACGACAACTAAAATACTCACTAGCGTACAAGCATCCACAAATAAAGAAAGTACACCAGAAGTAAAGAGGTCTTCTAAAGCATCCACATCGTTTAAAAAGCGCGATACAACCGATCCAGGAGCTTGTTGGTTGAGTGTATCTGTATCTAGGGTCGTATAGAATTGCATCATCGCACTGCGCAGAGCATGACTGATTTTTTGTCCAAAGGCAACCATTAAGGTATCCCGCAAAGATATACAAAGATTTTCCGCTAAGTAAAAGATAAAATAAACAACAATAAGCGTTACCGACAAGACTTGATGCAAAGCTAAAGTATCCATCATCTTCGCTAAAATCAAAGGTGGAATTACCGCTAATAGAATACTTCCTACAATAGAAAGAAGTAGACCAATCGTTAAAAGCCAATGCGTACGTAACACTTTTTTACATATGGACACAAGCATCTTTTTCTCCTTTATTTTTCACCAAATCACGATAATCTGAAGATGTCTTCATCAGTTGGGTATGCGTGGCAACAATACCTTTCTGCTGCTCTAAAAATAAGACTTGATCGACTTGGTCAAACATCATCAAACGATGCGAGATAAGTAAAATGATCTTCTCTTTCTGCCACTTTCTCAGAGCCTGAAAAACTTGCCTTTCCGTACGGACATCCAAAGCCGAAAAGGGATCATCTAAAACAAGTAGCTCTTTGGCATGGGCTAAGGTTCTGGCTAAGGCAATTCTTTGGGCCTGGCCTTTGGATAAGCGAACGCCTTCATTGCCAAGCTTTGTGAAAATACCTTGTTCCATTGCAGCAACTTCTTGATCCATACAAACCATTTTCAGATAGGGTATGACGTCTATATCTTCACCTAAGGCAATATTGTCATAAATAGATGCATTAAAAAGCTGCAAATCATGCCCTAAATACGTTACATGCTCTTTTCCTATGGAAATCTTTCCCGTATATGGCAAATCTTCTATAAAGAGTTTTCCCAACGTACTCTTGCCACAAGCTACTTTGCCAGTTATCCCCAGCATTTGTCCTTTTGATAATTGAAAAGAAAGATGCGTAAACAAATAATTGGCATGCGGATAATGGAAGGAGAGATCCTGCACTTGTAAAGAATCAATGGGCTCTTTAGAGCTTGTTGGGGCTTTGTCTTCTTGCAGATAAGGATAGATTCGCTTCCACGAAACCTGGGCTTTGTGCACGGCATTAAAGAGCTTAGCAGACTTACTCGATTTCACAGCCAGCTTTATAAAGCAGGCAAAATAGGTTGTAAAACTAGCAATATTCCATGTATTAGACAAAACATTTTTCGCGCCAAAATACAAAAGGGGAAATACACCTAACAGCGCAATGGTTTCATACAATGGTGGACAGGCCATAAAGGGAATATTGGCGTTTAAAGAAGCTTTTTCATATTGATCTAGAATAGCTTCATAAGCTTGGGTACGAGCTTGACTTCTGCCATATACCCGATACATTAAAGCATTGTTGGCGCGATCTAGCGTTTCTTCATTCAATTGCGCCGTTACTTGTTTTAAGTGCATATTTTCTCTTTGAACAAGACCTTTCATCTTTTCGGCAAGCAGATACGATATTGGAACAAAGATCAGACACAACAAGGTTAATTTGACATCATAGTACATCAAGAGTCCTACATAAGCGCATAAGGCTACACATGTATCGAAGAGTTCGGTAGTGAACTTTCGCATACCTTCACTGCAATCATCTGCATCGACAATGGCTTTAGTCAAAATCGAACCGGTTCCTTCTTTCTCAATGTTTTGTAAAGGCGAATAGACGATTGTATGATAGATAGCTTGTTTAAAACGCTTATTGGTATTATTGGCAAAAACACGCACGTAATTCCGTTTTAAAAAGCGAGCACTTTGCACAAGTATAATCGTTAATAAATAGAAAACTACAAGCTTAACAATCGTATCAAAAGAGATTTTCTGCTTTGCGTAATCGACAACACTTTGGGCAAGCTGGCCTTCAAAATAGGGGCCTGCTAATAGACCAATATTATAAATCAGGCCAAAGATCGTAACGATTGTTAGAGCCTTCCATTCAAGCTTGAAATACGTTAATACAGAAGGCTTTTTCATAGACCTTTCACCCTATTTAACACATGGGGAAAACCAGCTCTACTCTCTTGTTTACTGCGTCTATAAAGCAGATCTAAAGTTTCTAAAAACTGCTCTTTTTCGTTTTCCGTTAGAGATTCTAAAAGCCAGGTATAAAAGAGGTCTTCAATATCTGATTTTGATTGTTTCAATGCCTGGGCTTGGAAAGTTGGATTTAAAAGACATTTTCGTTTATCTTGTGGATCCCTTTGTTTATCTATATATCCCTTCTTTTGTAAAGCGTAAACTCTTTTGGCAATAGCCCCCTTTTCCGCATGCAGTCCTTCTACGACTTCTTGTTGGGTGCATCCAGGATGATGCCGAACATAATGAATCAGATCTAATTCCGAAGATCCAATCTTTTTATCTTTTAATGCCAAACGATTTAAGTTTTGGGCTTCACGAGCTATTTTTGTGATTTTTCTTGCAGCTTGCATAAGCGCCTCCATATAGTTGTATATACAACCATATTATGGCTCTCTGAAATTCTCTGTCAACAAAAAAAGGATGCCAAAACATCCTTCATTGTTTGACCTTCACTTGAATGGAGGTAACATATTCTTCTACATCTTTTGTTTCATGTACATCAATCAATAAAAATTCCAGATACGGAGAAGCAATTTCATATCCTTGCGCTTTGATCCATTGGTTCATTTCTTGAAAAATCTGCTTGCTTTGATAAGCCCCACGATACGTATATGTACAATACATACCTGCTTCCAGACAGAAATCATACACTTTTCCTTTTGTCAGCACAAAAACACTCGTATATACATAGGCATAATCCTTAAACTCAATAATACTTCCTGAATCCATATTACCGAGAATCGAAACATCTTCTTCCATTGACTCTGTCAATTTGGTTAAAAGAAAATCGATTTCTTGGTCTTGGTCGATGTGTTCTTTTAAATACCGACAATATCTTTGGGGATAAGGTAAGATTTCAAAGGTATTAAATCGCATTTCATTGGTCGCCTTGATAGCGTGGATACGCGTTTGAATCGAGGAAAGTTTCTGACTGAGTTCTTTGATTTGGCTTTGAATCAACTGTTCCTCTTCTTCTAAAAATTGAATCGTTTGATCTACACTGCGATGATCGAGATACGCTTTGATCTGCTGAGTATCATATCCCAGCTTTAGACAATCACGAATGATATTTAAAACATAAATATCATTCAAGGTATATAGACGATAATTTTTCTTGGAACGCATGGGATGAATCAATCCTACTTTTTCATAATAGCGTAGAGAATCCGGTTGAATATGATACAGTTTAGCGATTTCATTGATTTTATAATACTTTTTCATACAATCACCTTGACCTTAGTATTATACCAAGGTTTAGACTAAGAACGGTGATTTGATGTTAAAAAAATATTTACGTTATGTGATTCCATCTATTTGTTCGATGGTGATTTTTAATCTATATACCCTGGTCGATGGAATCTTTGTAGCCCATTATGAAGGAGACACCGCACTAGCTGCAATCAATGTAGCGAGTCCTTTCGTGACAACGATCTTTTCTGTAGGTGTACTATTTGCGGTTGGTTCCAGCACCATCATGGCTATCTACCGTGGGGCTAAAGAAGAAGAAAAAATGCATGAAGTATTTACTATGAATACCCTTGTCATTTCCTGTATTGCCCTCTTTATTTCACTGGTATCTTTCTTTCATTCCCATACCATCACTAAGATCCTGCAAGCCAATAAAGATGTATTTGGATACGCAAACAGTTATATTCAAGTTTTATCTTGTTTCGCCTTCTTTTACATTGTTTCCTATTGTTTTGAGGTCTTACTAAAAGCCGATGGCTTTCCGCATAAATCTATTATTGGCATCTGTATCGGTGCCTGCACAAACTTAGTGTTAGATCCTTTATTTATGGGACCTTTTCAGATGGGCATCGAAGGGGCAGCCCTGGCAACCGGCTTATCCCAAATGATGACATTTTTATTCTTTTTCTACCACTTTGCGTTTAGTCATAAATCGCATTTTCACTTTGTACGTGCCAAATACCCCTTTAGAGAATATAAACGGATTATCCCTTTAGGTTTAGCTGACTGCATCTCAGAAATATCTCCAGGAATTATGATTACGGCCTTTAATTTTCGCATCAACCAACTGCTTGGAACCAATGGATTAGTAACCTTTACTGTATTAATGTATGTATATAACCTTGTTCTTATGGTTATGGTCGGTACCAGTCAAGGAACTCAACCGCTTATTAGTTACGCTTATGGAAAAGATGATAAAAAAGCCATTCAAACCTTCCATAGATACGCCAGAGTTCTTGTGAGTATTGCAGGAATAGCCTTGTTTGGCTTTGTGCAAGTATTCGCAGCAAATATTACTGGTGCCTTTATTCAAGCAAATACCACCAATTACATGACAACCATTCATGCACTTCGACTATTTAGTCCTGTCTTCTTAATCATGGGACATGTAGTGATTACAACCGGATATATGGTCTCTATTGAGCAAGCAAAGAAAGCTTTTATTTTATCTATATCTAGAGGCATTGTCTTTGTGATTCTTTCCCTACTTATCTGCACATCACTTTTCCAAGCCAATGGTATATGGATCAGTTGTACGATTTCAGAAATACTCTGTCTTGTACTAGCTATATATGACATCAAAAAAGTACATGTGAAATACAAGCTTTAGATGAATAGCACATTTCAAACCATTATGCATAAAAAAACCACTCTGAACCATAAGTTCTTGAGTGGTTTTTTTTATTTCTTGCGAAAGTATAAACTAACGTTTAGAGAACTGAATATTTCTTTATTTAAAGCACATTCAGTTATTTTTGCGTCTTATGCGCGTGCTTAAAGTTCATTTTAGATATTTATTATACGATCCGCTCTTTCTACAAGCTCTTCATCATGACTGACTATCACAATTGTTTTTCCCTGTGCCTGCATCTTCTTTAGGATTTTAAACACAACCTCTTTGTTTACTGAATTCAAACTTCCTGTAGGTTCATCCGCCAAAATCAGAATATATAAAAATAGATAGGGATAAATCAACCTTTAAAAGCCATAGGGATTTTAGCTATATAACATATCGCACATTAAAAACATCAATTAAATGTTAAACGTCAATCATAAAATAATGTAAAGTTATACTATTCACTAAATTCCTTTATCCAATCACCGAAAGACAACAATTGATATCCCTGAAAAACTAAAGTACCTTCCATACCAACGTCTACAACATTATATTCAAATATACTAACTTCAAAAGTTTTCATTCCCTCTTCAGTCATAAAAATCAATTCATAAAAAGCTTCTGGACTTGGCACTTTTCCAGGAATAGCAAAATACTCACCCTCTTTTTTTTCAATTAATTTTGCAGATATCGATTCTTTTCTATATTTATTTCTTGTATATCTTAGCATATTCATTCCTCGAAATATGTATAAATTAGTTAATTAAGCAAAGTAATCTACACATACTTTTTCCTTTCTAGTTTAAAATTTATCTGATTTTTATTAATCCACTATCAATAGCTCATAAGTATTTGCAAAAGTGAATAATTGATAATGCACTTTTACAGTTACCGGTTGAACCTCATTAACAATATCCTGATCATATATATACTCATGAGTCACCTTATTATCATCTATATTTTCAGTATGATAAAACTCAATAGGTGTTTCCTCTAACTTTGTTCCAACCTTGATATTCGCTGGTTCGTTGAATGAATGGAAAATTATATTACTTTCCACATATTGTCTATAGATTGCAATCGATAGGATCAAAGCCAGTAAAACACACCCAATAATCATTACTTTCTTTTTCATAGTATCAGCTAAATTACTATTACATAAAAAGCATTATAAGAGCATATAGAACAACTCCAACTATAATACCAATTCCAATCTTCTTCTTATCATTCTTGGCATAAACTAAATTATAGACATCAAAGAACCAGAATCCAAATTGAAATGTATATTTAGTAAAATAATAGATAAAAATATACTATCCACTTTCAAAAATTTAAAAATTTTTATTTTTTGAAAGTGGCATATTGCATACAAAGATTATAATCGGATATAATACAAATAAGGATGACTTTCAAAAGTTTAAAAAAATTCATTTTTTGAAAGTGAGGCAACGCTATGAAAACCATTGAAAGAACTGAATATCTGAATCGAATAAAGAATCTGAAAGATACGCCTGATATAAAAGTTATTACCGGTATCAGAAGATCGGGTAAGTCAATACTGATGCAGGAGTATATCCAGTATCTGAAAGACAACTTTAATGATATCAACATTATCTTTATTGACTTTATGGATCTTTCATTTGAACACCTGAAAGAGTATCATGCACTTCATGCCTATGTTGAAAAACGATATGTGGAAGGAAAGTCGAATTATCTTTTCATTGATGAAGTGCAGATGTGTCCAAATTTTGAACTGGCTGTAAATAGCCTATATTCAAAAAGAAAATATGATATCTATATCACCGGTTCCAACGCTTTTTTGTTAAGTGCAGATTTAGCCACTCTATTTACCGGGCGTTATATTGAAATTCATATCTATCCATTCAGTTTCAAAGAATATTGTAATTACTACGACAACAACCACGACATAGAAAAGCTATTTGAAGATTACACCATCAAAGGTGGATTGGCTGGGTCCTATGCCTACAACACCGAAAAAGACAGGAAGGATTATATCAAGGAAGTCTATGAAACAATTGTTACAAGAGATCTTGTGCAGAAGTATTCCTTGCCAGATACTCAGGTATTACAGCGCTTAAGTGAATTCCTTATGGACAATATATCAAACCTGACCTCACCAAGCAGGATCAGCAATATGCTATCCGAAAAGAACATATCAACCAATCATGTCACCATTGGAAAATATATCAAATACCTGTGCAACGCCTTTGTTTTCTATGATATCAAGCGCTACGATATCCGTGGCAAGAAATATCTTGAAAGCACAGAAAAGTTCTATTTAAGTGATATTGGCATACGTTATGCTGTTCTTGGTACAAGAAACATGGATTATGGCAGAGTATATGAAAACATGGTCTGTCTTGAATTATTACGTAGTGGCTATGATGTCTATGTTGGAAAGCTTTATCAGAAAGAAATCGATTTTGTTGCCCAAAGAGGTAGTGAAAAAATCTATATTCAGGTAAGTGACAATATCACTGAAGAGGAAACATTTAAAAGAGAATATGCGCCTCTTTTACAGATCAAGGATGCATATCCAAAGATTATCATCGCCAAAACCGGTCATCCAAAGTATTCATATGAAGGAATTGAAATCTTTGATATCAGGGATTGGTTGCTAAATAAAAGCCAAGCTATATAATCAAGAAATTAGTAAGATTAAAAATATTAAACGCATCAGCATCCGCTGGTGCTTTTCTTGTAAAATTACGTTTTGTGCGTGCTTTTCGATAACTGAGGAGTTAATTTTGCTACTTATAAGCGTGCTGTATGCGTGCTTAAATAGACTTTTCAACACTATTCACAACAATTCAAAGAAATAGAAAAAACCACCCAAAGCCCATATATAAAGGGTTTGAGTGGTTTTGAATCTCTTTGCAGAGTAGTCAAAAGTATGTTCTGACTAACGTTTTGAAAATTGTGGAGCACGACGAGCTGCTTTAAGACCGTATTTCTTACGTTCTTTAGCACGAGGGTCACGAGTAACGAATCCAGCTGCTTTTAATACTGGACGGTAGTCTTCACTTGCTTCCATTAATGCACGAGTAATTCCATGACGCATAGCACCAGCTTGTCCTGTATATCCGCCACCATTTACATTGATCAATACATCAAATTGATCTGTTGTATTAGTAACTTCAAATGGAGCCTTTACAACCATACGTAATGTTTCTAATGGAAGATAGTCTTCCAAAGATTTTCCATTAACAACAAATTTACCTGTTCCTGGACGTAAGAATACACGAGCAACAGATTTTTTACGACGACCTACGCCATGATATTGAACGCTATTGTTTGCCATAATCTATTCCTCCTATCCTTTCACCTTTAACTCAACAGGTTGTTGAGCTGCATGTGGATGTTCACTTCCTGCATATACATATAAGTGTCCACGTTGTACATCCCCTAAACGAGTATGAGGCAACATTCCTTTAATTGCTCTTTCTACCCATTCAACTGGATATTTTTCTTTCATTTCTTTGGCATTACGAACACGCATACCTCCAAAATAACCAGAATGGTTATAATACTTTTCAGTATTTAACTTGTTTCCTGTCATATCGACTTTTGCTGCATTGATTACGATTACGTAATCCCCACAATCTACATTTGGTGTATATGTAGGCTTGTTTTTACCTCTTAATACGTGAGCAGCTTTTGTAGCTAAGCGACCTAATGTTTCGCCTTCACCATCAATCACGTACCAAGTACGTTGTACATCGGCAGGTTTTGCCATTGTAGTTTGACGCATAATTAATCTTCCTCCTGTTTGAGCATTACCGGGGCTCAAAGGCTGAGATTAGCCAGAATCTATTCTAAAGAACCTATCCCCAAAAGTCAATGCCAATTTTAATAATTTACCTTCATTAAGTACAAACCTTGTGGCTGGGCATTATACCGACAGGCTTCTTTATTTTTAGCCTCTAAAATCCGCTTTACATCTTCCGGTTCTAAACGATGTTTTCCAACTTCAATGAGGGTGCCCATCATCATTCGTACTTGATAGCGCAAGAAGCCACTTCCAATAAAAGAAGTCACAACATCTTGATCTTTTTCTTGAATCTCAATTGAAGAAATAGTTTTCACTCTTGGCTTTCGCTCATCAATTCGACTCGATGAAAAACTTGTGAAATCGTGTTCGCCTAATAAAAAAGCAGCCCCAGCCTTCATTGCTGCAACATCAAAGTTAGACCAAATGATTTGTTTATAACGATAGGAAAAGGGATCCACCTGATCCCTTGTACATATAAAATCATATTGTTTGCTGACAGCAGAAAAACGTGCATGAAAGTCATCATCCACAGGTTCTACTTGAACGATACGAATATCTTTCGGTAATAGAGTATTTAAAGCTTGTTGATAACGATTGGCAGGAATATCCTTTCCATCAAAATGAAATACTTGGCCTTTGGCATGAACCTTTGCGTCCGTTCGACCACTTGCGACAACCGTACAATCGCTTTGAAGAATCTTTGCCAAAGCTTTTTCAATCACTTCTTGAATACCTAGGGCATTGGCTTGTTTTTGCCAACCTGCATAATTCCAACCATCGTAGGCAACGATACTTTTAAATCTCATAGAAGCACTCCAATACCAATACATGCAAGCAAGACAAAAAAACTTGCAGCGAGTCCAACATAATCTAACATCGTCATTTTCAAAACTTTATAACGTGTTCTTTCTTTATTTGGATCATAGCCACGGGCTTCCATAGCATTTGCCAATTGATCGGCACGATCAAAAGCCGAAACAAATAATGGCACAATTAAAGATAGAATAGCCATCACTTTTTCACGAAGGGTTCCATTTTCTAAATCTACACCACGGCTGGCCTGGGCATTCATAATTCTTTGCGTTTCTTCAATTAAAGTTGGAATAAAACGCAAGGCAATACTAATCATCATCGCAATAATATGTGCTGGTAAACCAATCTTTTCAAAAGGCTTTAAAAGCTTTTCAATACCTAAAGTTAAATCCAATGGTTTGGTGGTTGCAGTAAGAATGGTTGTAATAACAATCATCATCATTAAACGAACGACGATATAAAGCGTTTGGGTAATCGCATCGGAATAGACTGTAATCGGACCGAGATGTACCCATGGCTTTCCGGTACGAATCGCAAAACAGTTAATCACAAATAAGAAAACCATCATCCACATCATCGGTTTCATCGAGCGAAAAGCATATTGAATGGATAATTTGGATAACACTAAACATACCGCCACAAAACAAGCAATGATTACATAACCAAATACACCAGCTGGTATAAAGATGGAAATCATCAAGAGCAACATGATACAGATTTTGGAACGAGGGTCCATTTTATGTACCACAGAATCCAATGGCATATAACGACCTAAGGCAATATTATTCATCTGCACTCACCTGCCCTGCTACACACTTGACCAATTCATCAAGGGTTAAGATAGAATCTGGAATATCAAATCCTTTTTCTTTTAATTGCATCTTCAAACGAATTAATGCAGGTGGATTAATCCCAATATTTAACATCCAGTCCGGATGTTGAAAGAACGTCTGAACATCGGATTCATGTTTTAATTTTCCATGGTCTAAGACAATCACATGGTCACAATAATTCATAACATGATCCATGTCATGGGTAACTAATAAAACAGTCTTATTCATTTTGCAATTCAATTTCATGAATAAAGACATCATTTCTGTAGCCCCTTGCGGATCAAGACCTGCGGTTGGTTCATCCAAAACCAAGACTTCTGGGTTTAAAATTAAAATTCCTGCAATCGCAACGCGTCTTTTTTGCCCTCCACTTAATTCAAAGGGAGATCTGTCCAAGTACGATTCATCTAAACCCACTAAAGGCAAGACCTTACGAACTAAGGCATTCGCCTCTTCTTCGGAAGTACCAAAGTTTTTTGGTCCAAAGGCAATATCTTTTTCAATGGTTTCTTCAAACAACTGGTATTCTGGGAATTGGAAAACCAGGCCTACTTTTTTTCGTAATTCTTTAATATCTTTTATTTTTAATAATGGCTGAATATGATACCCACAGATATCCAAAAAGCCTCCCGTTGGCATCAATAAACCATTTAAATGCTGTACAAGGGTTGATTTTCCCGAACCCGTCTGACCGATAATCGCTGTGACTTTTCCTTCCGGAATGGTTAAATCAATACCTTTCAAAGCGACATGTTCAAAAGGCGTTCCTTTGTTGTAGACATGTTCTAGTGCTTCGATTTCAATTGACATAATTGATTCACCACCTCATCTAACGTTAATGCATGGATGCTGGAAAAGCCTTCTTTTTGCATAGCTTTGGAAAACTTCAGTGCAAACGGAATATCCAATTGCATCTTTTTCAACATTGCTTCTTGCGCAAACACCTCTTTTGGTGTGCCTTCCATTTCTACAACACCATGATTTAAGACAATAACATGCTGCGACTGCGCTACTTCTTCCATATCATGGGTAATAGATAAAATTGTAATATTCTTTTCATCATGAAGGCGTTTGATTTGCGCATTAATGCTTGCCTTACCTTGTGGGTCTAACATACTCGTTGACTCATCAAAAATAATAATATCTGGTGTCATCGCAAGAATACCTGCAATCGCAACACGTTGTTTCTGTCCACCGGATAAATGAGTAGGTTCCGCTTGTAAAAAGTCGGACATTCCAACACTGGCAGCTGATTTTTCAATTAAGGCTTGCATATCTTCTTGCGGAACGCAATGGTTCTCTAAGCCAAAAGCAATATCATCAGCAACCGTTGAACCAATAAACTGGTTATCGGGATTTTGAAAAACAATCCCCACATGACTGCGTAAATCATAAACCGTTTCCGGTGTCAGTTCCGTACCTAAGATACGAATAGTTCCGGATTGCGCCTTTAATAGACCAATGATCAACTTGGCAATGGTACTTTTCCCTGAACCGTTATGCCCTATGATGGTTGTATAACTTCCTTTAGGAATAGAAAAAGAAACATCTTGAATGGTGTTTCCTTCTTCTGTATATGAGAAAGAAAGATTTGAAACTTCAATTGCAGGATTCATAAATACGTCTCCTTTTACCACACAAATGCTTTTTTATTATACATACAAAAAAAGGATAAAACAATGTTTATCCTTATTCGTGCATTTCGACAAATGTAGCAGAAGTATGTAAACAAATTTCGCTCAATTGAACCAAAAGTAAGTCTAAATCATCTGAATCAAAGGAACCTGTATATACAACTTCTACCTGACTCTTATCACTATCAAAGCTAGATGACATTTCTAGATCTGCCGCTTCTTCTTGGAATTTTTTCGCTGCATCTGCATCTGGAACATAGAACACAAAAGTTGTTGGTTTTGGATCATGATTTTCTAAACCTTGAACCGCTTTTTGTAAGGCTTCATCCGACTCCTTTGGTACATGATAGATAATTGGATCATCTTGTGAAGGAATCAAAAATTCATCTAACTCTGCCTTATCTTTTTTATCCTTTACGACTTTTCCAGCGACTGCAGCAGAAGCAAGTCCAATCGCTGCCAAACTAATAATTCCTTTTAAAAATTTCATTGCTAACCCCTCTTTCTAGTTACAGCAACTCCGTCTCCAATGGAATAAAAATCGGTTTGGTAATCCACTAAGGCTTGTAAAAATTCTCGATAGCGAGCAATCTTACGAACAAGAGCCTTCGTATTGCGATTATGCGTTAATTCAGGATGTTCCACCAAACCATGAAATTCCATATTGTCTGAAATAATTATACCATTTTTCGCTAAAAGCGGTGCGTACTTTGTAAAAAAGCGTGTATATTGCGCCTTAGCCGCATCAATAAAGATACAATCAAACAACTGGTCTTTTGGTAATTGCACTTCTAGCGCATCTCCTTCAATTAACGTAATGTTTTCTTTCCCAGCAAAGTTCTGTTTTGCTTGGGCAATCATTTCGGGATTTCGTTCAATCGTAACAATTCGAATACCTTCAAAAGTATCATGTACGACTAGTGAAGTTCGACCTACCGCCGTACCAATTTCTAAAAAAGAACGACAATGGTTTTCTTTCATTTGCCCCAACAAGAATTCCAAGCCATCATCCATCATGATCGGCACATTGTGTTGATAAGCATATGCTTCTATTTCTTTTATATCTGACATAGTTTTCACCTTTAAAAAAAGTGAAGTAGAGAAATCTACTTCACAAATTCAACGATAGCCATTGGAGCAGCATCT
>ERZ779896.1013-NODE-1013-length-27549-cov-6.535862_pt1 | contig 27549 bp, 16 predicted proteins | sample MGYA00511067_ERZ779896 | MGnify/ENA primary metagenome ERZ779896 (study PRJEB29588, sample SAMEA2161597) | human gut metagenome | biome: human gut; feature: human-associated habitat; material: faeces | place: Denmark | collected 2008/2010 ... | reverse complement strand
TGTTCGGAAGGCATATGTAAACTTATATCAGGACAATATTTTTTGAACCAAAATGTTTATCTTTAATTATCAATCACTGTAAACCTTTTTCAGGACGGGACAGTTGTAATATTGCACCGGGAAAGACCTTGCCTCGGAAGCCGTAGCGGAGGAGTTTTCAAACTTTCGATAGCAGTTCTCCGGCGCGGCTTTTTCCCATCGCCAGATGGGAGCGAGCTGTACCTTTGTATGCCGAAAAACTTTTCGGCATACAAAAGGTGCTCGCTCTGCGAGGTTGGGTGGCGTTCCCGAGTCACGCCACTTAAACTACCAGATTGATGACAACCACGAAAAAGAGGATCGGACGCCCGACAACGACAGATCCCAGAGTCCACAGGTATAATTTCAAACTCACCACGGAAGAGAATATCCGCTTTAAGCAGATGCTTTGTAAGGCTGGACTGGAGCATAATCGGAGCCAATTTATCGTCAAAAGAATCTTCAACGAGGAGTTCGTCGTTATCAAACGCGACCGAAGATATAGTTCAAATTATTCAATTTCCCTGTTTTGAGTTCTTCAATCTTTGGTCATACATTGTTAAACAATTGAATTGATTTTGGAGTATCAAGCATGAAGTAAGACAGAGCTTTTATTGGTTTTAGAAACCGTTTATGACGTTCCGTCCCCATGCATTGCATCTTAAAGCTGAACTGTTCGTGAAGTCGAGTAGAGTCCATGTCCGCGACGATGGTTTTACAAGATGTAATTTTCACTTAAAGTTTTTTATTATGGTTTCCAGAGGTATCGATATCAGCAAGAGCAGTTTCGTAGCGGCTTATCCATCAACGAACGGCAACCCTACTAAGACTTTCCCTAACACAACCGCGAGAATGCGTGAGCTCATCGGTACGCTTGCTGTCGCTGAGCATCATTGCGTTATGGAAGCTACCAGCAATTACGGCTGCTGCTGTACCTGCTACATCAGAACGGTATTGCCGTCAGTTTTGCCCCCCCAAAAAGCAGATCAAGCATTTTTCCCGAATGATGATGCCCGTTACCAAAACCGACGAAAAAGACGCCTACATGATCGCCATGTACGGGGAGAAGATGAATCCTCCCATCTACAAAATGCCCTCGCAGGCTACAATACGGATCCTTACCACCGAAGGGTTTACCTACTTTGACAATGCAAAGCAACTATCCCGCTTCATCGGAATATGTCCAACCTATCAACAATCAAGAACATCCGTAAATATCAGAGAACATATCAACCGGAATGACGATGAACGTCTGCGATCTTTACTCTATATTGCCTTTTGGACTGCCTTGCGTTACAATAGTCGGGAGTGTTATATCCGATTAAAGGCAAATGAAAAACCATTCAAAGTAGCTCTGATTGCTGTGACTAACAAACTCGTCAGGCCTGTTCTTACCATTACTACAATCAACTCAATATATCGATGGATTTGTCCCGGCTAAAAAATAATCTTCGGTTCTTTTTTTATCTTTTTACTTAATTATTTGCTTTTTAATACATTTCCTCATAAATATTCGTTGGCTTTGCCTGCTTCCACTTGGAAAATACGAATTTTGAAGAATTGAAGATTTATCTTAACTTTCGAAAAAATTTCATGCGACGTGCGATTTATTCCCTCCATCCTCCGGTCGTTTCCGTTCAATGTCATGTTGTACTTCGTCGGATTCTTATCTCCGCCGCTCCCCGCCGCTGCCGCCTCCTATGACCGAATCCAGACCCTCTCGATGGACGAAGGACTCCCGCACAGCGACGTAAATGCGATTACGCAAGATCGTGACGGCTATCTTTGGTTCGCGACATTCAGCGGGCTGAGTAAATACGACGGATACAGACTCCAAACCTTTCGGACCGACAATTCCGACCTCACCAGCGACCGGATACTCTGCCTATTCGTCGCCCGGGATTCGTCCCTTTATATCGGAACCGAATCCGGAGGGCTGAACCGTTACGATCCGGTGTCCGAAACGATATTTCCGGTCGCCGAAGAGCCGACAACCTCTGCAGACCAGGTGATCAACAACATTTTCGAAGATCGAAAAGGTACCGTATGGGTCTGTCGAAACGACGGATTGGGATACCTCACACTCCGAGGAGCAACCACTTATCTGCATGTCAAGAACCGATGGAGAGGATTCTACATACAGTGCGGAACCGCCTTGGATTCTTGCAGACTGCTACTGTCAACCGATGCCGGCCCCGTCATCTATAACCCCGAAACCGAGGAGATACAAAATATCCTCCGGGATGAAATCAAAACCCGCTGTTTCTCGATGCAGTCTTTCGCAGACGGCAAAATCGCGCTTTCCGGAGGATGGGGCGTTCGGATCTATGATCCGAAAACCGACGACCTACAGAGAATCTGCGACTTCTCATCCCGGGTCACGACGCAGGACAATCACGGAAACATCTGGGTCGGAAGTTTCAACCGGGGACTGTACAAATACGACCGGAATGGTATTAAGATTGTTCACTACCACCCCAAACTCCCCATTCCTCATGCCGTCAACTCCTTTGAGATCAGCGCACTGTTCGAGGATCGTTCCGGGGTGCTTTGGATCGGAACGATCGGCGGCGGCTTGAGTAGGCTCAATGTCGTCGAAAAACATATCGAATGCTATACCGAAGCGCAGGGCTTGTGTGAAAATCGGATCATCACGTTCCTCGAAGCCCGCGACGGAATACTTTGGGTCAGCACACATGGCGGCATCAATCTGTTTAATCGAAGTTCCGCAACTTTCCGGGAGCTGCGCATAAATGGATTGCCGAGCATCCAATTTGCAACCGTATCAGCCTTCTTTATGGCCGAAAACGGCGACATCTGGCTCGGAACGTGGGACAAAGGATTGTGGGTCATCGACAGCCGGGATATCGACCGGGCGATACAGACCGGTCAGGTCCGGGCCCGACAACTCAAACATCCGGTCATCGACGGGGAATTGTCCGTGTTCCGAATCGTTGAAGATCGCGACAGACACCTGTGGATCAGCTCGAACCGGGGATGTTTCGAATACATTCCATCCCACGGGGATTTCAAAACCGGGCAGTGGATCAACTATACCCACAACGGAGATGATCCCAATTCGTTATGCTCCAATTTCACGACGGACATCTACCCCGATACCGTCACCGACAATAAGACCATCTGGATCGGAACCCGCTCGGGGCTGAACCGAATCGTATTCGATGCCGACGGCAAGGCGAACAGCCAGCGAATCGAACTCGCCGCTACGAACGCCCGTGAACGGAAGGTGTGTAGTTCCGATGCCTTCATCTCGACGATTCACTGTGACCGGAAAGAGGGGGGGGGTCTTTGGATCGCAACGATCGGCGAAGGTCTCTTCCTTATGACCGAAGGTCGTTGCGGCGGGAAAACGCCCCGTTTCAGCTGTTTCGACACATCCAACTCCCGGTTCTTCAATAACGAACTGGAGAGCCTGCAGGAGGACGACCACGGAGCCTTCTGGATCGGCGGCTACGGAATCACCCGCTTCGATCCCCGGGATCACTCGATCCGGCATTTTACGGTAAAGGACCAATTGCAGAGCAACTCCTTCAAAATCTGGGCATCGTACAGACTCCGCAACGGCGAGATGGTTTTCGGAGGCGTAAAGGGGTTCAACATTTTCCATCCGGACAGCATCACCGACAACGACATCCGCCCGCGCACGGCCATCTCCCGGCTTAAGATTCGGAATCAGACCGTCTCGGCCGGAGATTCCGTTTGCGGACGCGTCGTCCTGCCGCGCGCCATCAACCGGCTCAACAAACTCGACCTCTCCTACAACTGCAACAACCTCACCTTCGAATTTTCGGCCTTCGCCTACGTCGATCCCAAGTACAATACCTATAAATATAGAATGGAGAATTTCGACACCGACTGGAACTACACCAGCGGACTGTCGCCTCAAGCCGTCTATACCAACTTGCGCCCGGGCAGCTACCGGCTGGTCGTATATGCCTCGAACGAAGACGGATACTGGTCTCAGGCCCCTGCGGTGCTCGAAATCACGATACGTCCGCCCGTCTATGCCACACGCTTGGCCTGGCTTTGCTACATTGCGCTAACCATCCTTTTTCTCTACAGATGGCACCGCCGTTCACTGCGAAAACTACAGGAGCGCCACCAGATAGAGCTCGAACGCAACAAATACTATGAAGAGCAGAAGAGCAGCGCCAACATGCTACAGTTCTATACCGATATCGCCCACGAGCTCAAGACGCCGCTCTCGCTGATTACAGCCCCGGTCGAAGAGCTGCTCTTGAATCCGCATATCGGGAAAACGACGCGCAACAGACTGGAACTCGTCAACCGCAATGCGGGGGCATTGAAGACCCTGCTGGAACAAATCCTCGACTTGCGCAAATACGAAAGCCACAAAATGGAACTCGCGGCTGTGCAAACCGATGCGTCGGAATTCCTCCGCGGTATAGCCGAACTGTTCAAGCCGTTGGCCGACCAACTTCAGATACAGTTCTCGCAGGAGATTCCGAACGATCCGCTCATACTCTGGATCGATCGTCGGAAAATGGAGATCGTTATCGCTAATTTGCTCTACAACGCATTCAAATACAGTCGGAAAAGTTCAGGGAAAGTGAATCTCGTCTGTGAAGAGCAACAGCTGTCGGTAACCATTTCGGTGGAAGATAATGGAATCGGAATAGCCCGGGATGAACAGTCCCGGATCTTCGAACGTTTTTACCAGGCTCGAAACAACAACTCGCCGCAAAAAAGCATCGGCATCGGACTCTCCCTGGTCAAGCATATCGTTACTCTGCATCATGGAGAAATTGAAGTCGCATCCGAATTGAACGTCGGTTCGCTCTTCCGGGTCCGGATCCCGAAGGGATGTGCGCACCTCGCTCCCGAACAGATCAAAGATTCCGACAAGGTCCCGGGTCGGCCATTTCAGAATCTCCCGATAGGGATGGATTCCGCGCTGTCGGACTTCGGTGACGATCAATTCGAATCGGAGATGGCGGCGGAAACCGCAATCGGGAACGATCGTGGAATGCAGTGCGGGCTCCTGGAAGAAAATACGCGCCACGGAGCAGCTGCATCTGATGGAAAAAGAGTTTCGATTCTCGTGGCCGAGGACAATACCGCCTTGCGGGATTATCTTCGAAGCGCGCTGGAGAACCGATACAACGTCTCGACGGCACGAAATGGAGAGGAGGCTTATTGTCAGGCAATCAATGAACAGCCCGATCTGGTGCTTACAGACATCGTCATGCCGGGAATGTCGGGAATCGAACTTTGCCGCAAAATCAAGGAGAATTCCCGGACTTCGGCAATCGGGGTCATTCTACTTACGGCCCACAATCTGCAGAACTACGAAGTATCCGGATACCGTGTCGGAGCCGACGCTTATGTAGCAAAACCGTTCTCCCTTGAAGTGCTCTTCTCCCGTATCGACAACCTTGTTGCCCGACAGAATAAAATCCACAAAAACAGTCAACCTATAAAGGAGATTCCCATTTCAGAAGTCGCTGTGGAGAAATCCGAAGATCTCTTCCTTGTCAAATGTACCGAAACCATCGAGACCGAAATAGCCGATCCGCGATTTGACGTCCTACAGCTTTGCCGCAAAATCGGCGTGTCACGATCGCAGCTCTACCGGCGTATTCTTGCCCTCACGGGGTTGACGCCCATACAATTCATTCGCAGCATCCGGCTAAAGCACGCTGCATCATTCCTTGCCCAAGACGGAACACTTCCTGTCAATGAGGTAATGTATCGCGTAGGGTACACCAATCTCAGCCACTTCGCCAAAATCTTCCATGAGGAATTCGGACTCTACCCCAAGGAGTTCGCCCTCCGGAACCGGAGCAAAACGGGAAAAGTGGACTCCGCGTCGGAAATCTTCTCCAAAAACGAGCCCGAGACGCAGAAATGACCCCGGACGATTTTCTCAAATAAATTAAAAAATACTTTTCCCGTCATCCGTGTATTTTGAGACATTTGCGTTGATTTTTTAGGTTTTTAATAGTTTCCTTTGCATCAGCTGCACCAAATGCGGCAATTTGAAAACCTAAACTAAATCAACGCAAATGAATCATTTTCTCTCTCCATGCTCTATCCGCCGGGGTCGGATCATCCGATCCGCCTCCTTTGGGCCCGGAAGTCTCACCGGGCAGAATCCGAATATTCCGAGGAATACATATCTTGAGAATATGATTCCATGATTCGGACAGGGATGCCGGAATTCTTCATGCAAGAAAGCACTCCGGATTCCCTGACCGAAAAAATACCTACATTCCAAAAACTGCGAACCATGAAACAGCTATTCTTTCATCTCGTGCCGGTTCTTGCCTTTGGGTTGGTACTGGCTGCTTGTGACAACGATTCGGACGAGTGGACACAACCTTACGAATTCGCTTGGAGCTACGGCGCGGAATCACAATTCAGCGTCGGGAAACCCGCTACATTTACGGACCTTTCGCTCGGGGTCGAAACCCGCGAGTGGAGTTTCGAAGACGCAACACCTGCGACCTCCACGGATCCCGAACCGAGCGTCGTATTCAATTCGAAAGGCATAAAGACGGTAACCCTTACAATCCATTTTCTCAACGGTCAGGTGCAGTCCGAATCGTTCGACATTGAGGTATTTTACCCGCTTTCGGCTCGGATCAAAGCCTTGGAACTTACACCGAAAGGCTGTATTCGGCTCGATACCCCCGTCTCGTTCGGCCTTACCGAAGTCGAGGGTAATCCGACATCCTACCAATGGACATTCGAAGGCGGTACGCCTTCCTCGTCGACTGATCCCGCCCCAGTGGTCACCTGGACTTCGGCCAACAAAAACGGAGCCCGAATCTCCTGCAGACTCACTCGGGCCGACGACGGAATGACAACTACCGTCGAACAGACTTTTATTGTCGGAAACTATCCAATGCTGCACCCCATTCCCGAGAAGGATTATGATCCCTGGCGGTTCGAACTTTCGTCCATTGGAAAATGGACGCTCTGGAACACGACCACTTCCGCGGATGATCTGACGACTAACACCTCCATCGTCAGCGGCGGGGCCGATGGCTCGAAGCAGGCCCTCAAGGTAACGCTCAAACCGGGAGTCATCTATCAGTTGTTCACGCGAGACAACTGGGTTTGCAACGCCCAACTCGTTGCCGGACAAAAATATGAAGTCTCCTTCTGGCAGAAAACGGATGCCGCGGAGGGTTCGCTTATCGTCTTGACGGGCATCTATAACAATCTGCCCTCCTGGTCTTGGAATGAATACCTCCAGGTACTTGCGAGTGACCACTGGAGCATCTACTTCCCCGATATTCCTTTCGAGGAACAGGTGGAAGAGATGTTCGGAATTTGGAGTAATATCGAATATCCGCTTACCGAAACGATCACACTCCCGGCATCTCCGGAGCTGATGCCTTCCGCAGAGTGGAAACAGGTCCGGTTCGAATTCACGGCCACTAGCGCCAAATACGAATCGTTGCTGAACACCTATCCCCAATTCGCTCTTCTGTCAGCCGGCTCCGCTGATGTAAACTGGTATTTGGACGACATACAAATCAATCTTATCGAAGAATAACCCGAATAAACTATTCGCTATGAAACGATTCGTTTTCTTACTGGCCGGCTTGCTGCTCATTGCTTCGAGTCTCCGGGCCCAGACCTCCGTCAGCGGTACGATTACCTCCCCGGACGGAAAGCCTGTCGCCGGCGCGTCGATAATCATCGAAGGCAGCACCGTCGGTGCCACGTCCGATGCCAAGGGTTTCTATCGGATCAAAGTCCGTTCATCCAAAGATATTCTCGTCTTCAACTTCCTCGGGTACCGGGAGGTTCGCGAATCCGTCGGGCAGCGATCCCTGATCGATGTCGTACTCTCACCCTCCGACCTTCAGATAGACGACGTCGTTGTAGTCGGTTACGGTGCCCTACGGAAAAAGGACATGACCGGAGCTGTTGCCTCGATCAAGGCCGATGCCTTCGAAAACCGGGTACTTTTCTCCGTTGACGACGCTTTAGCCGGCGGAGTGGCCGGTCTGATGGTCAACTCCTCATCCGGAAAACCCGGCTCGGAGTCGAGCATGCTTATCCGCGGTGCAAACTCCCTGACCGGCTCCACTGCCCCGCTGATTGTCCTTGACGGATTCCCGCTCTTCGATGTCAGCACCTCCACCGGGGGTGGCATAGACGGATATGACACCGGCATGTCCTCGCTCTCGATGATAAACCCCGACGATATCGCTTCGATCGAAGTGCTAAAAGACGCCTCGGCAACGGCAATATATGGTAACCGCGGAGCCAACGGAGTCATTCTCATTACCACCAAACGAGGCCGGGGCGACAGCGGAAAGATCCAATACAACACCTACTTCGGATTTCAACAGATGAATAAGCGGTATGACATGATGGATTTTCGCCAGTACGCCGCCTATCAGGTTGATCGAAACTCCTCGAACAACCACCTGTTCACGGACCCTATCACCATGCAACCCCGCACAATCGGAGACGTACAGTCGCGGGACTGGCAGGATGAAATCTTTCGTACCGGATTTATTCAAAACCATTCGCTATCTATTTCACACTCTACTGAAAAAACGAGTATGTTCGTCTCCGGTTCCTACATGCAGAACAAATCGGTCCTCATCGCCACGAATTGGCAGAAACTCACGGCTAAAGCTACGATCGACCACCGATTCACGGATTTTATACGCACGGGTGTCGATATCGGCTATAACCGAATCGTCGACGACGGAGTGCCGACCGGCGGCGAAGGCACGTCCCAGGTTGCAGGCGTCATCACTTCGGCCCTGACGGCTCTTCCTTTCGAATTCGACGAAACGACTCAGGCCTATTTCCGCCGTGCAGGCGTCTCGCAGTCCTCGCTCGACTCTTATATCGACAACTATCACGGGAATCCGGTCAACATCGCCAATGAGACCGAACTCACCAAACGCATCAACCGAATGATGCTCAATGCCTATGTCGAGGCCGACATCCTTAAGAATCTGACCTTGCGCATCACGGCAGGATATGACAGTTATTCGCTCAAAGACCGCCAGTTCTATCCCACCTCGACGCCCCGCGGCTACTTTTACAAGGGGCAGGGTATCATCGGCAGTTCTGAATCCGGAAGTTGGATCAACGAAAACACGCTCACCTGGAAGCCCGTATTCGGGAAACACCGTCTCAATGTCCTCGTCGGCATGACTGAACAAGGATACACGAACTTCTACGATCGCAGCGAAACCACTCAATACGAATACGAGGATCTCGGATCGAATAATGCCCAGATGGCTAAAGTTTTCAACGTCTACTCCAGCAAGGAGCAGGTCCGGTATGTCTCGCTCATCGGTCGAATTAACTACTCATACGACAACCGTTACATTGCCACTTTCACCCTCCGCCGCGATGCTACCTCGCGCTTCATCAACGACAAGTGGGGTACGTTTCTCTCCGGTGCATTAGCCTGGAACATCGACAGCGAAAGATTCATGCAGAATCAAAATACCGTCAGCGCCCTCAAACTGCGTCTGAGTCTGGGCGAGGTTGGCAACTCAAATGTCCCCACCTCGGGCTCCTACTCGCAGCTCTACGGAACGAACTACTCCTTCGGAACCATTGAGACCATCGGGCAGTCTTCTTTGTCTATTGCTAATGAAAACCTCTCCTGGGAGACCACTCGCGAAGTGAACGCAGGATTGGAGGTCGGGTTATGGAACGACCGGCTGAAATTCACGGCAGACTTCTATGACAAGGTTACCCGGGACCTGTTGCTTGAGGCTCCCGTTGTTAACATCGTCGGATTCGACAAGGCATGGCAGAATATCGGCAAAATGCGCAACCGCGGTATCGAGTTGAGCCTGAACGCCCAGTTGATCAACCACAAGAATTTCAAATGGAATTTCTTCGCCAACTTCGCCCGCAACAAGACCAAAATTCTTGAACTCGGCCAGGGCGGAGCCCCGATCCTGCTGGGTGTCACTTGTCTGAGCGGTCAGAATGCCGTCATCCTGCAAGAGGGCGGAGAGATCGGAGACATATACGGATACGTCACCAAAGGTGTCTATGGACTAAATGATTTCGAAATCGACGGAATAACGCCGAAGCCTGATGTCGCCGTCGAAACCGGAGCCGAAAAACCCGGGGCCATGCGCTTCGCCGACCTGTACAAGGACGAAAAGATTACATCCGACGACCGGACCGTAATCGGAAACTCGACACCCGATTTCTTCGGAGCCTTCGGCACGAACTTCACCTGGAAGAACCTCGACCTCAACCTCTCGTTCCAATATTCATACGGAGGCAACGTCTACAACGCAAACTACAATCAGCTCGCAGCGTTCACCGGAACCACGAACAACCAAATGGCATTCTTCGAGGAGCGTTGGTCGCCCCGGAACCTTGCAAGCACGCAATACTCCACGATGACGAACGGAGCGGTCTGCTCGGCATTCGTCGAAGATGCCTCGTTTCTGCGGCTCCGCTCTGCACGGATCAGCTACACCTGTCCGCGCAAATGGTTCGGCCCTAACAGCCACATCGGCTCGATCAAGTTCTATATCGCCGGAGAAAACCTCTTCGTCCTCACTCGATACTCGGGCTACGACCCCGAGGTGTACTCCAACCAAGGTTCCAGCAGCATGAGCAATATCCTCACGTCGGGCTTCGACTACGGCTGCTTCCCCCGCCCGCGCACCTTCACCGCAGGTATTAACATTCTGTTCCAGTAAAACGATCTCCATCATGAAAAAGTTCATCACCTCCGCATACTCGCGACTCGGCCGCTTTGTCGTTATCGCGGTTGCAGGCTGTATCTTCTCGGCGTGCAGCGACTTCCTCGATGTCCCCCTCGAAAGTACCGTGGCGACCTCCAACTTTTACAAGACTGCCGAAGAGTTCGACATGGGACTCACGGGCGTTTATAACATGCTGCTCTCGGCCGAATGGGCCAATGGCGACCGATACGGGTCCTATTTTCAGGGTTTCCTCATCCTTGGGCGCGTCGGAACCGATGAGATGATCATTCCGACCAACATCGACGGAAACGAGACAGAACTCTGCAACTACACCTACACCCCTTCGCATCGCTACATCTCCCGAACATGGTATGTCCAGTATCGCGGGATACAACGCGCCTGCGTTATCATAGACCGTCTGACTGACACCGATATCGGCAATGAAAGCGAGAAGAAACGGATTCTCGGCGAAGCCTATTTCCTGCGGGCCTTCTACTACTTCCATCTGGTAAGGCTTTTCGGTGAGGTGCCGATCATCAACCACGAAGTTACCGATCTCACAATGGTGCAGACTGAAAAGTCTTCCGTGGCCCAAGTCTACGAACAAATCGTCAGTGATCTGAAACTAGCCATCGGGAACCTTCCGGTGTCGAATGCGAACGGCCGGGCTCACTACTACGCAGCCAAAGCCCTGCTCGGCAAGGTCTATTTGCAAATGGCCGGCGAACCTTTGGAAGACTCCGAAGCTGCGGCTTTAGCCGAAGTCGAACTCAACGAGGTTATCCAGAGCGGTCGTTTTGAGCTCGTGAAGGATTATTTCAGTCTGTTCGATGCGTCGAACGAATACAGTTCCGAATACCTATTCGATGTCGAGTTTGCCAACAACGGTACAACCACCTACGGAGGCCAGGTCGGAACTATCGATGGTGTTCAGACCCCCAATAACCTCTACTGGTCTGCGGTATGGAGTACCCAGGAGTTCTATGAAACGTACGATCCCGCCGACCTGCGCCGCGACAACATCGCTCGCTTCAAATATGTTTACGACGACAATCAGAATCTCGTCAAGGAGGATCTCAGTTCCGAACCGATCTACTACGCCTACAAGTTCCGCCATGCCCTGACTGAGGAGGGACGGGGGCCGGGATGGGCAAACTGGGCAAATCCGATCAACTTTCCGATCATCCGTTATGCCGACGTGTTGCTGATGTATGCCGAAGCCGTTTGGCGGGCTCACGAAGTTCCTTCGCCCGAAGCGCTCGAATATGTCAACCAGGTGCGACGCCGTGGTTTCGGAGTCGATATCAAGACTCCGAATGAAGCGGTTGATCTGAAGATGATGGACGGCGACAAGTTCGCCGAGGCCCTGCTCGCCGAGCGTAGTTTCGAACTCTGCTTCGAGGGACAGCGCTGGTACGATCTGGTCCGCTTCGGAAAACTTGAGGAAGGCGTGAAGAAACTGGCCAAGTATTCGAGCGTGGCGACCTCCCAGGCGCAGAACTTCCAACCCAAACACGTAATCTTCCCCATTCCGCAGGATGTTATCGACGCCTCGAATGGGAAGATCGAACAGAATCCGCTTTGGAAATAAAACCCGATCCTCCATTCAAATTACGAAACCATGAAAACACATGCATTATACGTCGCTGGTGCCGCTCTGATGATCGCACTGTCGTCCTGTGACCGCGATCTTGACCTCGCGCATGCCTACAACAACGGTTCCAGTTCGAAACCCTACGAATTCGATGCGGATTTCAATCCGGATGATTACACCGATTTTGGAACGTTCGTCGTCGGTGACCGCAACATCTGTTGGCAGGATCCCCACATTCCCCGGTATATGCTCTGGCTTGACGGAAAGATCTCCGTCGGGAAATACGATGATTCGGGACTGTTTACGACCTACTGGTCTGCGGACAATTCCCTGCGACAGGTATCCGCCAGTCCCTGGCTCGATGAGAACGTCAATGCCTTGACCTCCGATATGGAGGTCTTTGGCAAGTGCATCGAACCCGTATCCGGATTTTACGACGGCGGCGCATGGTTCATCGGCGTGCATAAACTCATGGACGGTCGGTTGGCCGGATTCTTCCATGCCGAGAGCCATTGGCCCGGAGTCTCCGCCGCCTATAAGTCCATTGGCGTCACCTATTCCTCGGACAACGGACTGACCTGGGAAACGGGCAGACGGATCCTTTCCGGAACCGACCCCAAACCCGAAAATCCCGCCGGGCAGGGTGAGTCCTACGGCTTGGGAGACGGGTGCGTAGTTTGGAACGACGCGCGCAAAGTCTGGATATGCTACTACTCGGGCTATTGCGATGACCCCGGAAACTACATGATCACGATGGCCTGTTCGGAGGATCCGGCCGGAGCTGCCGGAACCTGGAAAAAATGGGATGGCAAAGCATTCACCGTCGAAGGCTGCAACGGGCAGACACAACTCGGCGGCGCAAACATCAAGATCGCCAATCTCGATACCTATGCCGGCGGAAATCCGTCGGTCATGTGGAACCACTACATAGGCAAATGGGTGATGGTCTATCATTCGTGGAGCCGACGCATTTGTCTTTCGACGAGTGCCGACGGTATTGCGTGGGAGGCCCCTATATCCCTCAATCTGGGTGAGGAGGAGGCCATGTATCCCAACCTGATCAGTGAAGAGGGAGATCAAACCGGGGGACAGGCTGTCCGCATGTATTATGCTGCAGACATGAATGATCTCGGACAACGCAGTCTCGCATGGAGAAAGGTCGTATTTTATTGATGTTTGGAATGTCGATCCGAAAATTCATCATTCTTTCCGCGCTGATCGTTTCCGGATGCGAAATGCATCCGGAAACGATTGCCATCGACTTCGATTCCGGAACGGAGGACTATACGCCTCTTGTACGCAAGATCCTTGCGGAGCATCCAGCCGGTGAGGTCACAATCCGATTCGGAGCGGGGACGTTCGACTTCTATCCCGAACAGGCGGCCGGCAGCTATCTCTGCGTTTCGAACAACGACAACGGCTATAAACGCTGCGCTTTTCTGCTCGAGGAGATGCGACGTGTACGGATCGAAGGGGCTGGAGAAAAAACCCAGTTGAGATTTCACGGCGCAATCGTTCCGTTCCGCGTCGCTCGATGCGAACAGATCGTTTTCGAGGCTTTCACGATCGATTGCGACGCATCGTTCATCTTCGAAGGCCTCGTCGTTGGTAACGATCCTCGTACGCACAGCATCACGCTCCGTCCGCTCGATCCGGAACGTTTCGAGATCCGGAGCGGGGAACCCTGGTTTACGGGCTACGACTGGGCGAGTCCGTTCGGTGAAAATATTTTGTTCGATCCCGGAACCCGTTCGCCCTACTATCAGGCCGAACAGTACGAACACGATCAAAAAAAAACGCTGCAGGCCGAATGGATCGGCGATTCGCTTGTCCGTCTGAGCGGCTACTCGTCTCGGGAGCTGCCTCCTGTGGGAAGCGTCTATACGGATAAAGGCCCCCATTCGACTAACCGCCGCTATCCGGGATTCTCGTTTTACAAGTCGGCCGGTGTTGAAGTCCGGAACGTCACGCTTCACGATTCGGGCGGCATGGCGCTGATCGCCGAGAACTGTCGCGACGTCGTCTGCTCGCAATACCGGGTTGAAGTCCCGCCTCAAAGCGGCCGGATGGTCTCTGCATCGGCCGATGCCACTCATTTCGTCGGATGTTCGGGAAAAATAGTGCTCCGGGCCTGCCGGTTCGAAAGCATGCTCGACGATGCCACGAACATTCACGGTGTTTACATGACGGTTGTGGATCGGTTTTCCGGGAACCGGTTTGGGGCCAGTTTTGGGCACTTTCAGCAGGAGGGTTTCGATTTTGCCGAACAAGGTGATTCGCTCGTCTTCATCGATCGTGCCGATCTGGGGGTACTCGGCTGCGGACGAGTCGAGGAGGTGAACCACGTGAATGAAAACTATTACATCATTCGAACCGGATTCGACCTGAGTGCAATTCCGGACTCGGTGCACATTGCCGTCGGGAACCGCGCGGCCGATGCCGATGTCGAAATATCGGAATGCACGGTTCGTTATAATCGCGCCCGGAGTTTTCTGCTTTCGACTCCGGGCGACGTATGCGTCGAAAACAGTGATCTTTCTTCAATGATGGCCGGAATACGCATTTGCGGTGACGCCAACTACTGGTTCGAATCGGGACGTACGCGCAACGTCGTGATCCGTAACAACCGATTCGGCACGATGGCTACCGGCGGCCGGTCTCCCCAGGCCGTTCTGCAGATCGACCCCGTTATTTCGCATGATGCCCGGAGCGGGGGGACTCCGTATCACGGATGTATCCGTTTCGAAGGAAACCTCGTGGAGTCGTTCGACAACCAGTTGATTTATGCTCTCTCGGTCGATTCGCTCGTCATCAGCAGGAACCGGTTCGTCGATTCCCGCCGGTTTGAGCCCCGGTTCGCCGGTCTCTCGGTCATCGATGCCCAGCACTGCCGCAGCGTCACAGTCCGGAACAATGACTTCTCCGGGTGGAAGGAAAATTCGACAATCAGTCTGGTCGACTGTTCCGAGCATTGTTTGGAGGGTGAAGAGATGCCTCGAATGGTTGAGAATCCTAATCCGTACTTCTATGAAAATTAGTCGATACATCCTCCCGATTCTCGCGACCGCATGGATCGGAAGCGTTTCATCCCGGCCGTTCGGAGATACGCTTCGGATGCGAGATTTCGGTGCGTTGCCCGATTCGGGAGAGGATGCTTCCGAAGCCTTGCGAAAAGCCGTCGCTACCATCGGAAAGCGGGAAATCCCCACCGTATTGTGTTTCGAGTCGGGGCGGTACGATTTCCATGCCCCTGAGGGGCAGGACGACCGGGTGAACATCGTGGCAAGACTCCGCGGCATTCGGGATTTAATAATCGACGGCGGTGGCGCTGAATTCATCGCACACGGGCGTTTGATGCTTTTCTTGGCTGAGGAGTGCGAAAGACTGACGATTCGCAATTTCTCGCTCGACTGGGAACGCCCCTATATCACACAGGCTTCGATCGTTGCTCTTGGGGACGGCCATGTTGACCTGGCTATCGATCGGAAACGTTATCCCTACCACATCGAAAAGGGGCGGATCCGCTTTACGGATGAGACTTGGGAGCGTGAAATCGATCCCGAAAGTTATTCTACGGCTTACGATCCGCAAAGCGGTGCGGTGCTTTACGGTACCCGGGACTGTCCTCTCTCGGACCGCAATGCAGTCTTCCGCGGCGAAGCCCGTGAAATCGCTCCGGACACGGTCCGCTTCTTCGGGACGGTCGACCGTCCCCTGCCGATCGGTACGGAACTCGCTCTTTACCATGGGCGGTATTTGTCCAACGCTATGACGGTGGTGAACTGCAGGAATGTCTGCTTCGAAAAAATCGACCTGCGCCATTCTCCCGGAATGGGCGTTTACGGACTCCGCAGCGAGAACATCCTGCTCAAGGCGGTTTGTACGGTCGTCAATCGTTCCGAAAAGCGTCGGTTCAGCTGTGCTGCCGATGCGTTCCACTTTACCAACTGCCGCGGATTGATCGAACTTGACGGCTGCAACTGCAACGGACAGGGTGACGATGCCTTGAACATACACGGCATCTATGCCCGGATAGTCGCTGTTTCGAAAGACCGGAAACAGATTGAGTTGTTCGGAGTCCGGTTCCCGGCAGAACGGGTGTTCAAAGCCGATGATGAGATCTGGCCGATTGTACGAACGACCGGATCTCGGGGGGCCCGGAACCGCATTGAACGCATTGTCAGGAAAAGCAGCAAGCGGCTTGTTGTCGCCTTGCGTGAGCCGCTCGATAAAACATTCAGGGAAGACGATTTTATCGAAAACGCCTCGTGGTATGCCAACGTATCGATTCACGATTGCTACTTCGGGCGAGCCAACCGCGCCCGCGGCATCTTGCTCACCACTCCCGGAAAGGTTGTCGTACATAACAACCGCTTCATGACGGCCGGAACGGCAATTCTCATCGAAGGAGATACCGACTACTGGTTCGAATCGGGCGCCGTGTGCGACATGGATATCCATGACAACCTTTTCGAGAACTGCGGCACTTCGGCTTCGAACAACGGCGGATCCGGCTGGGGCGAAGCCCTCATCAGCATCACTCCCTCTTTCCGTCCGGCAGACGAAAGCAGCCCGGTCTATCATCGCAATATCCGGATCCGCAACAACCGCATTCTCACTTATGACCGTCCGCTGCTCCACGCCCGATCGGTTGAGGGACTGCAGTTCGTGGCAAACTGTGTCGAACAAACATACGATTTCCCCGCCACAGCCGCACAACGCCAATCATTCTGCCTTGAGGGGTGTCGAAATGTGCGCATCGCCGAGAACCGGTTTATCGGCTACGGCAAACCCGATTTCGAACTGATCCATATGAACCCAAATAATATCTGTCATGAAAAAGCGAAATAAGAAAATCATTGCTGCACTGAGCGCAATCTTCGGGCTGCTTGTCATCGGGGCATTGTGCTGGAGTTTCGTACTCTGTTACAGGACACTCCATCCGCCCCGCCTGACCGATCTCAGCTGGCTCACCCGGCAATATCCTCATACCACAGAATGGCTCGACAGCATCCGCAGCAACGGATTGCTGCATGATATCGTACGGTTGAATGCCGACGGAGAGCGACTCCATGCCCGGTGGCTATGGGCTCCGGAGCCTACCGAAAAGACCGCCGTGCTCTTTCATGGCTATCAGGGTTCGGCGGAAACCATGCTCATGATCGGCTATCTCTTCAACCATGATTTCGGATTCAATGTTCTGATTCCCGATCTGCGCGGTCATGGGCAAAGCGAACCTTCGGCCATCAGCATGGGGTGGACTGAACGAACGGAAGTGGTGGACTGGATCCGAACGGCAGATTCGCTTTTCGGCGGCAATACGCAGATCGTCCTGTACGGCGTTTCGATGGGTGCCGCCACTACGATGATCGCCGCTGCCGAAGAGTCGCTGCCCGCATGTGTCCGCTGTGCCGTGGAGGATTGTGGCTACACTTCAACCCGGGATATCTTTGCCGATTCTTGGGAGAAGCAGTGCCGACTGCCGCTCTTTCCGCTCTTCCATCTATCGGACCTTTGGTGCCGGATCCTCTACGGATGGAGTTTCGCAAAGGCTTCTCCGCTCGATGCCGTGCACCGATGCAGGTTGCCTATGTTGTTCATTCACGGCGACAAGGACTCGGTCGTCCCTGTGGAAATGGTTCACCGGCTGTACGAAGCGAAAATCGGAGACAAGGAACTCTGGATACTTTCCGGCGTCGATCATGGTGCCGCCTATCTCCACGATCCGCAGATATATGCGCAGCGCGTCCGCACATTCGTGGAGCACTGGTTCGAATGCCCCGCCATCCTTGAACAATGAAATGACAATGAAAAAACTGCTGTTCCTTCTTTTTTGCACCGGGCTCGGACTTCCTGTTGCAGGACAACGCTGGCAGATTGATCCGGACGGAGGCATCGTCTGGAGACCCGGAAACGATACGCCCCACAGGGATCATCTCGAAATGACCGGCGAGCAGATCTCGACGGTTCTCCGCTGGGTTGTGGATGACCGAGGAGCCTTTCGCGTCGAACGTTCGCTGATCTTCCCGCTGTTACGTGTCCGTCCCAATGATACGCATGCCAGTCTGATGTGCCGCGTGGCCACGGATATTCCCTCGCTGTTGGCCGTGAATACCTCCGCCTCGGGTTTCAATGCTTCGGCCCTGCAGTTCGAACGGGTCGAAAAGATCGTCATAGACGGTACGGTCCGGGTCTTTAGTCAATGGAGTTTTAATGCCGTGGGGGCCGGATACGAGGAGGTGGAGCATCCGGCTCCGGTCTTGGCCATGGAGCGCACGATCTTTCCTTCGCCGACACAACCCGCCCTCTGTGAACGGTATCTTATCCGCAATATCGGTTCGCAAACGCTGGAGATTTCCATCCCAGAGTTTTCGCAAATCGTGACGACCCCTTCGGAACGAGGCATTACGGGCGGCTACGTCATTCGGACCGAATTGCTCGATGCCGGAATCCGCATACTGCAGCCCGGAGATTCGACCGTGGTGGATGCCCTCTTCCGGGCTTGTCGAGTCGGAGAGACACTTCCGCCCGCAGATGTCGGAGCCGAACTCCGCTCTCGTAGGGAGTTCGTGTCTGCAATCTCGGACAAACTGGTCCTGGAGACCCCGGATCCGGTAGTCGACACGGAATTCCGCTTTGCCAAGATCCGGGCTGCCGAAAGCATTATCAAGACCCGCGGCGGCTACATGCATGCTCCGGGCGGCGAATGTTACTACGCGGCTATTTGGGCCAACGATCAGGCCGAATACGTCAACCCTTTTTTCCCAATGCTCGGATACGACATCGGGAATCGATCGGCACTCAACGCATTCCGCCACTTCGCCCGTTTCATGAATGCTGAATACCGGCCTATTCCTAGTTCGATCATCGCCGAGGGCGACGACATCTGGAACGGGGCCGGCGATCGAGGCGATGCCGCGATGATCGCATACGGCGCTGCGCGCTACGCCTTGGCCCGCGGGGAACGGAACGAAGCCGAAGAGCTGTGGCCTTTGGTGGAATGGTGTCTCGAATACTGCCGGCGCAAACTCACTCCCGAAGGGGTCGTCGCTTCCGATACCGATGAATTGGAGGGCCGATTCCCTGCCGGCAAGGCCAATCTCTGTACATCGACACTCTATTATGATGCCTTGCGGTCGGCCGTCTATCTCGGACAGGAGCTCGGATGTCCGCGTAAAACGCTGCGAGTTTACAAACGGCAGACTTCGGAGCTCGCTGAGGCGATTGAATGCCATTTCGGCGCCACGGTTGCCGGATACGAAACTTACCGCTATTTCGATGGCTGTACGAAACTCCGCTCGTGGATATGCATGCCGTTGATCGCCGGGTTGCAAAACCGCAGCGAAGGGACTGTTCGGGCGCTGCTCGGAAAAGAGCTGATGACCGAAAACGGCCTCCTCACCGAACAGGGCAGTTCGACCTTCTGGGACCGTTCGACCCTTTATGCTCTGCGGGGAATCTACATCGCCGGGCAGGCCGACCGTGCAACGGAATTCCTCAGTCATTATGCCCGGCGCAGACTCCTGGGCGATCATGTTCCCTATCCGATCGAAGCATGGCCCGAGGGCTCTCAACGCCACTTGGCCGCCGAAAGCGGGCTTTTCTGCCGCGTTATCACCGAGGGATTGTTCGGGATTCGCCCCACCGGGTTCAGGAGCTTCGATCTTACCCCTTCAATGCCTTCCGGATGGAATCGCATGGCGTTGCGGCACATTCGGGCCTTTGAAAACAACTTCGACCTTGTCATCGAGAAACAGCCGGACGGGTTTCTGCGAGTCACGCTTGCGATTTCGGGATGCAATCCCCGAGCTTTCCGGCTTCGACAGGGAGCGTCCCTGCGTATCAAACTTCTATAATTTACAATATCCTGATGAAAAAACTGCTTCACACCCTGTTGCTGTTTGCTGTCGGGCTCTTTGCAGCCTGTCAGGCCCCGACATCCGGTGGCGATGTCTACTTGAATGATTTCCTTGACGACCTGACTGCACAAACCGACGCAGGACCGGCCATTCGGGCCGCCTTGTCCCATTGTGCCCGGATCCGGGCCGCACGGCTTATTCTTCCGGGTGGAGAACTCCGGATACGACCCGATCTGGCGGTCGAAAAGTACCAGTTCATCAGCAACAACGACGAAGGTTTGAAACGGATTGCCTTTGATTTGGTCGGCCTGCAAGATTTCACCATTGAAGGTGCTGACACGAAACTCCTTTTCACAGGTTTCGTTTCACCGTTCAACCTCGAACGTTGCCGCAACATCACGATCCGCAATCTTTCGATCGACTTTACCCGCACGTTTCACTCCGAAGGTACCGTACGGGCGGCCGGAAACGGATGGCTCGATTTGGAGTTCCCGGACAAATACCGATGCGATCTGACGGACGGATGCTTGCGTTTCCTCGATGACGAAGGTCGTGTCTACCCCTATTCCAGTTTGTTGGAGTTCGATACCCAACGATGCGAACCGGCTTTCCACGTCGACGACTACTGGCTCCCGGCCCATACCATTCCTGCTGAACGGCGTCCTAACGGATGGATTCGGATTTTCCGCAGTGATTTGAAGGCCGCGATCGGGAATACGATGGTCTTCGGGGCCGCCCGACGGCTCAATCCCGGGATCACCGTTTCCGATTCGCAGGGTATTGCAATCCTCGACGTGAAGCTCCATCACTGCGGAGGGATGGGGGTCATCGCACAACGCAGCCGCGACATCGGAATTGAACGGATGGAAGTTGTTCCGGCTCCCGGCAAAAAACGCATGATCAGCATCACGGCCGACGCCACGCATTTCTCCAATTGCGGGGGACAGATCCGTCTAATCGACTGTACGTTCGAAAATCAGAAGGATGATGCCTCCAATATTCATGGACTATATATGCCCGTCGATACGATTTTCGATCGGGAGCGGATTTGGGTTCGCTGGGGACACAGCGGGCAATACGGCACAGATTTCCTCGTCCCGGGGATGGCGGTGGAAATTGTCGACAACCACACGCTTGAAGCCTATGCCCGGCGGATTGTTGCTAAGGTCGAACGGTTCAACAAGGAGTATTCTGCGGTAACCTTCACTGAACCCTTACCCGAGAACATTCGTCCCGGCCATCTGATTGCAGCCGACGAACCCGGTCCCGATGTTCACATCAGCGGTTGCCGGATGTCGGGAAACCGCGCCCGCGGTTTGCTGATTGGTTCCCGCGGACGGGTTATCATCGAAAACAACTATTTCCATATCGCCGGAGCCTCGATCCTCTTTGAGGGCGACGGTAACTTCTGGTTCGAACAATCCGGTGTCCGTGACGTAACAATTCGCAACAACATCTTCGCAAACGGCAATTATGGAAGCCGGGGATGGGGAAGTGCCTGCATTGCTGTCGGCAGCGGAATTTCCCAGCGGCAGACAAGTCGTTATCACCGCAATATTCAGGTCGATGGAAATCTGTTCCGAGTATTCGATCCCCGCATTGTTAATCTGTATTGCGTAGACGGATTCCAATTCTCTGCGAGCAATCGCATCGTGCGAACGTCAGACTATCCTGCGACATTCGATCCGAAGCTCCATTTCGTATTCGACCAATGCGATCACATCGAGATTCCACGACAGATTGAAATGGCTGAACAGCGTTGAAAGAGTCCTTCTAAAAAATCGATATCAGATGGGAGTTGCAACAATAAAAGTTTGCAACTCCTATTTTCCCATACTTTGGAATAAAAGTCCGCAAGACACAGCTAAAGAAGTTGGATACATTATTCTCATGTAGGATTTCATTCCGTCGTGAATAATATAACATAGGCCGTAGCAAAAACAGAGGAGGATACTCATCATATTTCCATGGAGCACTATAAAATCTGAGCGTAGCAGGTTGAAGATAAACTGGTGGTTACATCTTCATTCAACTTTTTTAGGGGGGCTGGCATTTATGTCGAATGCGCACTCTCTAAATTGCCTCATTATCTGGATTTTATTCCATATTGTCACATATCCCAATAACTCCGGCTTAGCACCTGACTGAAATGAAACAATAGAAAAATATTGGGTCATCAACCGGAGTGAATATTATAGACAGCAAGTTTTTCAGGCTGTAGAAAATGATAAGGCGCAATTTGCCTCCGATAATGATACAGCCATTATTCAATATATTGAGTAAATCGGCTAATTGATGTCCAAGTTAATTTCCTGCTTGTGTTACCAATAATACGACGCAGATCTTCCAATTTTATAGCCTCGAAAATATCTTCCGATGTAAAAGTATTTCCATTCCAGACTTTTTATTTCAAACGTTATATCAACTATATTTAGCCGCTGCTCCGATCTGAAAAAATACACTTCATACGTTGGCAAAAGTAAGACGACGTCTGATGAATATCCGAGATGAATCAGTAAAGTGATTCCAGGAATGAAATCGCTACTATGGACTGTCATTGCATTGAGGGAATTCGAGATGAAAATGGTCTGGTTGAAAGTAAACCATCCTGTAGTCATGGACTGCGGAAGAAAATCGCAATTCCGAAATCTCCGATTTATTGGGCAAAGCAATTTACACCTACAGATCTTATGGGAGATAGCAGTTCCGATGCAGGAACTCGGTGCCGGACGATGTCTTGACGGTTCGCAGACTTCTTTGGATCTGTTTGTAGAAGGGTTCACATGGATGATCAACATCTAGATAAATGATTCCGATAAGTATAAGCATGTCGTACTGAACCGCAAACACGCTATTGTTTTTAGCAAATTTGCTCGATCGGAAAATTTTTCGTAGCTTGCAGTAGGTTATTTGAAATGCGGCATTTAGACGCAATAAGCTGAAAATAAATCGTTACCTTCGCGTTACCTATTTTCCTATATAAAAGTTGTAACGACCCGATAAATCGAATCGTTACAGTTTTTTAATCCCGTTCCAAGCGGGCCCCGGCCATTATATGCGAGAAATGCCAGATCCTGCAACCCGGCCCTATGACCGCCCCGTCGTCTACGAACGAAGAGGGGTGGATGAACGTTTCACTCATGGTATCAGCTTTCGTTATCGGCAAAATAGCGGCATACGGCATCCGCCACACGCTCCACCTCGGCGTCGGTCAGTTCGCTGTCCATCGGAAGCGACAGCACCGCCGCCGGCAGCGCTGCGGCATGGCGCATCGCGGGGTCGCATACGCAGGCGTCGCGGTATGCGGGCTGTTCGTACAGGGTTCCGGGATAATAGACCATGGAGGGTATGCCCTCCTTGGCGAGTGCGGCCCGGAGTCCGTCGCGGCAGGCCGGAGGCACCTTGACGGTGTACTGGTGGTAGACGTGGGTGGCGTAAGGCGTCTCGGCCGGGGTCACGACCGGCGTCAGACCGCCCAAACGCTCCGTATAGCGCGCTGCCACGCTCCGGCGGGCGGCGATCCATGTGTCGAGGTGCGGCAACTTGACCCGCAGTACGGCGGCCTGCAACGTGTCGAGCCGCGAATTCATTCCGACCAGCCGGCTGTCATATTTGGTGAACCAACCGTGACTGCCCAGCGCCCGGATGCGGGCCGCCAGCCCGTCGTCGTCGGTGAACACCGCGCCGCCGTCGCCGTAACAGCCCAGCACTTTGGAGGGAAAGAACGACGTGCACCCGATCTCCCCGATCGTACCCGCATAGCGGCTCGCGCCGTCGGACATGCGGCATACGGCTCCCAGCGACTGGGCGTTGTCCTCGATCACCTTCAGGCCGTGCTCCTTCGCAACGGCCGTGAGCGCAGCCATATCGCACGGCTGCCCGAACAGATGGACGGGGATGACGACACGGGTACGCTCCGACACCAGCCGGGCGACGCTCGCCGGGTCGATATTGAAAGTGCGGGGATCGACGTCGGCGAAGACCGGAACGCCGCCCAGCAGCAGCACCGTTTCGGCCACGGCCGCGAATGCAAAGGCCGGGACGATGACTTCGTCGCCCCGCTGCAGCCCCACGGCCAGCAGTGACAGCAGAAGCGCGTCCGTACCGTTGCCGCAGGCGATGCAGTGCCGCACTTCGAGCCGCCGGGCCAGCTCCTCTTCGAACAGCCCGACCGCAGGACCCTTGATGAAGGCGGTCTCGGCAATGACATCGCCGATGGCGCGGTCCACCTCATCGCGGATGTCGAGATACTGCCTATGTAGATCCACCATTTTCATCGCTCCCGTTCTTTTTTCGCATCACCCCTGCAAATTCCGCAGCAGCGGATGATAGTCGCCCGTCAGGCCGACCGCCGCACTCTTCTGCAGCATATCGAGCGTATGGACGGCACACGCCGTATCTTCGACCGCAAAACCCCGGCCGGCAAGTATCCGCTCGTAGCTCAACGTGTGGAGGTCCGTAAACCCGTTCGTAAAGTCGAACTCCTCGCCGTTGATAACGAGATGTCTGTACGGAGACATGGGATTATCGTTCGGCGAAGGGCGATGGGCGGCGTTGACGCTCAGAAAATACCTGACGCGGGCACCCTTCAACTGCAAAAAGCCGGCCGAACACTCCGGCGACGAATGGTGCAGCACCACCTTCTCGACCGGACCGAATATCCAGTGCAGCATGTCGATAAAATGGATGCCGATATTGGCCGCCACGCCGCCGCTCTTGCACGGGTCGCCCTTCCACGAAGCGGCATACCAGCTTCCTCTGGGAGTAATGTAGGTAAGGTCTACATCATAAATTGTCGGGGGGGGGTCGCAGTCGACCATCCGTTTCAGCCGCTCTATTTCCGGATGAAGGCGCAGCTGCAATATGGGGAATACGCGCCTGCCCGCGGCCCGGCTGCAGGTCTCCATCCTCGACAACTCGTCCAGAGTCAGTGCCAGCGGCTTTTCACAAATCACATCGAGCCCCGCCTCCAATCCCGTTACGGTATGGGTGCAATGGAGGTAATTCGGGGTGCAGACCGTCAGAAATTCCGCACGGCCGGCGACCATGCGCCTTCTGAAATCATCCGGATCGGAGGTGAAATAGGCGCGGGGGAAATACCCGTCGATCATCCCCACGCTGTCGAATACATCGTGCGCCGCCACCAGATCGCACCCAAGCGACCGCATGGCGTTCAAATGTCTCGGAGCTATGTACCCGGCAACGCCTATGATCGCGAATCTCCGGGATTCGGACGTCTCTACCCCTGTCATACCTGTAACGCAAGCTTGATTTTGCCGCAAAAATAATACATACAAATATTTTGCGCAAGCCATTCCGCAAATCGGCAACGATCCGCGGCGCAAAATCGCATTAAAAAATACAGAATCCCCTTGCTGTTACGGAAATAACAGTTATATTTGCATCAGAAAAAGCACATTCAAAATTTAAAACGATAACCAAATTATGAACGTACCTGCAAATCTGAAATACTCGAACGACCACGAGTGGTGCCGTATCGAGGGCGACACGGCCGTTATCGGCATTACCGACTTCGCGCAGAGCCAGCTCGGCGACATCGTTTTCGTAGACGTGCCGACCGTCGGCGAGACGCTCGCCGCAGGCGAGGTGTTCGGCTCGATCGAAGCCGTGAAGACCGTCAGCGACGCTTTCCTGCCCGTCGGCGGTGAAATCGTCGAATTCAACGACGCGGTAGACGCCGACCCCGCAATCGTCAACAAGGACGCCTACGGCGAAGGCTGGATCGTCAAGGTCAAAATGTCCGATCCCGCGGAATACGACGCGTTGCTGAGCGCCGCGGATTACGAAAAGCTGATCGGCTGATCCCCGACCCGTTCAAGCCCCTCTTCCGAGAGGGGTTTGCTCCATGACAGGGCCGGCCGCGAACGACGCCCCGCCGGAAAGAAACGCACAACAAACTTAAATATCAACAGTTATGTCAAAAGTTACAGTAGTAGGTGCAGGTCCCTTAGGCGCCACCTGCGCGAATGTAATGGCTTGCCGCGAGGTCGCAAGCGAAGTAGTCCTGATCGACATCAAGGAGGGTCTTTCGGAGGGCAAGATGCTGGACATGTACCAGTGCTCGACGCTGATGGACTTCGACACCAAACTCGTAGGCGTCACCAACGATTACAAGCAGACCGCCAATTCGGACGTCGTCGTCATCACTTCGGGCATTCCCCGCAAGCCGGGCATGACCCGCGAGGAGCTGATCGGCACCAACGCCAACATTATGAAAGGCGTGATCGAGAACGTGGTGAAATATTCGCCCCGCGCGATCATCATCGTGGTCGCCAACCCGATGGATACGCTGACCTATCTGGCGCTCAAGGCGTCGGGCCTTCCGAAGAACCGCATCATCGGCATGGGCGGCGCACTCGACTCGTCGCGCTTCAAGTGCTATCTGGCCAAAGCCACCGGCGCCAACATCAACAACGTTGACGGCATGGTCATCGGCGGCCACGGCGACACGACGATGATTCCGCTCGTCTCGAAGGCTACCGTAAACGGCGTTCCCGTATCGCAGTTCGCATCGAAGAAGAAGCTCGAAGAGGCCGTAGCCAACACGATGGTGGGCGGCGCCACGCTGACCAGGCTCATCGGCACGTCGGCATGGTACGCTCCGGGAGCCGCTTCGGCAATGATGGTGGAGGCGATCCTCAACGACCAGAAAAAGATGATTCCCTGCTCATGCCTGCTCGAAGGCGAATACGGCCAGTCGGACATCTGCATCGGCGTTCCCGCGATCATCGGCCGCAAGGGCATCGAGAAGATCGTGAAGATCGACCTTTCGAAGGAAGAGGCCGAGAAGTTCGCAGCTTCGGCCGACGCGGTCCGCAAGACCAACAACGTGCTCCACGAGATCAAGGCGATCTAGTTCCGCGCCAAGATATACGGCAAGGCCGCCCCGGAATCCGGGGCGGCTTTTTGTTTCCCGGATGAAATTCTCCGCACCCGGCCGGACATTCCGGCGACTTTGCGCAGGCGTCACAACCGATCCCCCGCAAAACCCGGCACAGGATTCCGGGCCGCGACACGTATCCGAAACAGTCCGCAAAAACCGCCGCCACACGCATCCGAAACGGCCCGCAGAGACCGCCGCCACACGCAAAAGGCTGCCCCCGAAAGGGCAGCCTTTTATGCCGGTCGCAGCAGCGCGGACTCAGAAACTGAACTTCGCGCCGACGAACCAGCTGCGGGGCAGCGACGGACCGTAGATATAGCCCGAATCGCGGTCGGCGCCCTTGTCGAAATCCTTCTGGTAGGCATTGAAGAGGTTCTGCACGCCCCCGTAAAGCTGCAAGGTTATCTCCTTGTAGATACGCAGGTCGTACGACAGGCGGACGTTCATATCGAAGAACGACGGCGTCGAGAC
>ERZ779896.1011-NODE-1011-length-27577-cov-4.023472_pt1 | contig 27577 bp, 23 predicted proteins | sample MGYA00511067_ERZ779896 | MGnify/ENA primary metagenome ERZ779896 (study PRJEB29588, sample SAMEA2161597) | human gut metagenome | biome: human gut; feature: human-associated habitat; material: faeces | place: Denmark | collected 2008/2010 ... | reverse complement strand
AAGATGCGGCGGCGCTCTCTGCGGAAGAGGCGATTCCCGCCGCCACGCGGGACGGATATGCCGCTCTCGGGTTTGACGGCGGCACGCTTGCAAAGGGGAAATATGCAGATCTTGTCCTGATCGATCTGCATGCCCCCAATATGCGTCCGCTCAGCGACGTGCGCAAGAACCTTGTATACAGTGCCGACAACGCCAACGTGTTGCTGACCGTCTGCGGCGGCAAGATTGTATAGGAGAGCCCCTCGATAAAATTTATTCGGAATGCGAACGGCGTCGGGACAGGCTCATGCGGCAGGCCGGATTTTAAAGGGTTCCGGAAAGGAGGATCATGTTACAATTATTGACTACTGCAGCCGATACGGCGGAAGAGGTCGTACAGAACGGCGGGATCATGGACACGATCAAAGATTTTGCCGTTTATTTTGCAGAAAATACAGGGCTCGCCATCGTGCGTACCATCGCGTTTTTGATTCTCGGCCTGATCGTGATCAAGATCGTGCAGAGCATCACGAGAGGCGCAACGTTAAAGAGCAGTAAACTGGATAATTCGGCGGCATCTTTTATCATTTCTATCGTCACGGTCGTTCTGTATATCGCGCTGATCATCGTTCTGATCACTTCGCTCGGTTTTTCTACGGCAGGGATCATTGCGGGATTTTCCGCCGTCGCACTTGCCGTTGCCCTCGCCTTGAAGGACAGTCTCGGCAGCCTTGCTAACGGCGTCATCATTATTTTTACGAAACCTTTTAAGAAAGGGGATTATGTGCAGATCGGAGAGTACGACGGGCTTGTGCAGGATATCCGACTGTTCAACACCAAGATCCTCACATACAGCAACGAAGAGATCATCATTCCCAACAGCGAGATCCTCAGTACAAAAATGATCAATTACAGTGCAATGCCTCTGCGCCGCGTCACCATCGACGTTCCCATTCCGTACGGAAGCGACATTGCCGAAGTTAAAAAGATCTTGCTCGAATGCGTCTCGTCTTATAAATATGCCGTCAGCACGCCGGAACCTTCCGTGATCCTCAAATCGTATCAGGACAGCGCCTTGCTCTTTTCCGCACGGTGCTGGACTCTCAACGAAAATTATTGGGACACGCTCTACGATCTTTACGAAAATATCGTCAATGCGTTGACGGCACACGGGCTGTCCATTCCGTTCAATCGTCTTGATGTGCAGTTGCTTAAAGACGAAGGCGCGCAGGGCACTGTCTCTGTTCAGAAAAAGGACGGGCGCGGAGGTAAAAAGGCATGACGGAACTGTTGCTTCAATATGCAATTTACTGTGCGATCATCGTCGTGGGGCTGTTTGTTCTTGGAATCATAAAACGGAGCACAAGGCTCCCTTCCCACAAAGAACTGAAAAAGCGCATGGATGACCTTCGGTCTCTTCTCAAAGATTTCAGCGTGCAGGAAAGCACTTCACCCGAAAACAGAGTGCAGATCTTCAAGGGCATTTCCAAGGCGCTGTACAAAGCGGATAAGCTCATCTACACCGTCACGCTGATGTCTGAAAAGGAACGGGACACGAAATTGGGAGACGTGGCGGTCAGGCTGGAACGGGTAAGGAATTGTCTTCTTCCGTACAGATTCAAGGCAAAAACGGAGGAAGATCTCAGCGGCGTTTATACCGCCATCGGCGAAATGGAAAAGGGGGTCGCAGTGCTTGACAAGATCCTCGAACGGGACAAGGAAATGCGTCCCCGCCGAGCAAAACAGGAGGCAGGATGGAAAAAAGACTGATTTGTATCGGAGGCGGCGAGCTTAAGACAAAAGAGACGCTCAAGATCGACGGCTATATCGCAGAATTGGCAAAAAGACATGCGGGTGAAAACAGGGCATACGGACTGTTTGTTCCCACGGCCAGTCACGACAGTATGCCGTACTTTAACAGCTTTCGCAAAACGTATACGTCTGTTTACGATATCAAAGCGGATGTCGCGCTCACCGTTTACGGGGAGATGAGTTTTTCCAAGATCGAAGAAAAATTTTCAAAAGCGGACTTTATCTACGTCGGAGGCGGGGATACCGTCTTTATGCTGGAACACTGGAAAAAGACGGGCATGCTAGAACTCATTACGCAGGCCTATGAAAGAGGGGTTTTGCTCTGCGGCCTTTCGGCGGGGGCGATCTGTTGGTTCAAAACCATGTATACCGACTCTGACAGTGTCCGCGGAAACAGTGCCTACGAATTGTATCCTGGGCTTGGCTGGATAAATTCTACAATTTCTCCGCATTATAACGCCAGAATGCTTGACTTTGACGAAAAGGTGTTGTATAATAATCAAGACGCTGTTGGTTTGGAAGACAACAGTGCGATAGAGATCGTTGACGGAAAGATCGTGCGTTGTCTCAGCTGTGGCGGCAATGCGTATTACCTGCATCCGGAAAAGGGCAAGGTAGAAAAGCAGACGATCCGTCCGCAGATGGTATTATGATTTTATCCCGCATCGGGGTGAAATACAAAAAGCAGATCAAGCCGAACGGCTCTGCCTCGGGTTCTTTCTTTCCCGAGTAAAAATAAAAGGAAGAAAACGCGAGTGTGGTGAAATTGGCAGACGCGCTAGATTCAGGTTCTAGTGGGAGCGATCCCATGCAGGTTCAAGTCCTGTCACTCGCACCAAGTCATAATAGCTTGAACTTCTTTACCATAAAAAGAATGTTCGGGCTATTTTGCTATATTGAGGAATTTAAAAGATTCCGAACATAAAAATAGCGGGCAGAGCGAATTTCGCTCTGCCCGCCTCGCCGTTTTTATCATCATAGTCTTTTTCTTCTACGGCGTAACTCGATAATTTCGATTTTTACTAACTTATATACCGCAACTTTCAGCGGTTTCCTCTCGCCGCAACTTATATAGCGGCGTTCCCTGTACTTTTTAAAGGGATAAATTATTATTAAGTTTTGTATTCAGTTGTCGACTTGCCGACCATTCGGCATAGTCTTTTTGCCCTTGTTCGGACAGAAGATATGCCCTGATTTGCGGTAACAGGACTCTTGCAAGAGATTCTATTTGGTAATCAGGAATATCAAAGTCAGTTTGAATTAGTTTCTTTCTCGCCATTCCCCGTAGTTATATATTCTGTTCGATACGTTTTCCTCCTTTTTAACGGTTATTCAGTTTTATTTGCTCCAACCGTTGCCCGAACCGTTGAAGGGAAAAGTGCGCTTTACTGACTTTCGCTGCTCGGCTGTTGCGATCGCCTCTTTGAGCTTGTCAGGCGCTTTCTCTCGCAGCTCTCTCAAAGTCTTAGCATCCTCTTGGAGCGACAGCCGCTCGCGTTCGGTCTTCTGATAGAGATGAAAGACATCGTGCTGGTCTTTAATGCTGTATTCAAGCTCTTGTCTGAGCCGCGCATTGTCAGCGGCAAGTGCAGGTACGTCTTTCTTGTTCGGCTTACGTTTTCCTGAGTTGTATTCCTTGGCAACGTCCGCGGCGGCTTGAAGAGGAGTAACTTCACGTTGTAATTGCTCACGCTTTTCTTCAAGCTCATGCGTGACTTGTTTCGCGTGGGCTTGGCTTTGCTCTGCGGCTTCTTTTCGCCTTTCTGCCTCGGATGCCTGCAATACTGCAGCCACGGCTTCGTCTTTCATCTTTTTGACCTTGTACGACATTGTATCAAGGTGCTTGGCAGTGCTGCCTTCCTTGCCACGTTGCAAGTTCCATTTCTTACCCACCACAGAATGAAAGTCTGTCTGTAATTCTTGCAATTCCTTGCGGTCAAATAGTTGCTTGGCGCAGAGCCTGCCGTCTGCAATCGGGATTAAGTTCAGGTGCAGGTGTGGCGTGGTTTCGTCCATGTGGACTACGGCGGAAATAATATTTTCTTCGCCGTATCTGTCTACAAAGAACCGAGTACAATCTGCAAAGAATTTTTCCTGTTCCCGTACTGATAAATTTTTGAAAAATTCTCTGTCCGAACCCACGACAAAGGAACACATCAGGACTGCGTCCTTGCGCACTTTTGTAGGTAGATCGAGTTCGGCTATCCTTTTGTTGATGTGCTGAGTGTAGGAGCATTGCCGTTTAATGACGTTGAAATTGTTTCGGGTGCGAGTGCAGTCTATCTGCGGATTGTTGGCAGGATAGTTTTCATCTCGCTCGTTCTCCTGTTCGACGGGTGCAATGTCCGTCTTGTGATATTTTTCCATGTGACAAACTAAGTAGCTTATTTCATTGTCCTCCTTGATTTTTCTGGTTAAAAGCCCTCGGCAGAGCGAACGGTACTTCGCTTGCGAAGTATAGTGAGCTATACTTCGAACCCACGAAGTGGAAGAAGTATCAATAAACCAATTCACGTTTGCTTGCCGAAATCAGACTTTGGGTTGCCTTGTAATTTCCATTTGCTTGCCTGATTTATGGCGGCCTGATTGTCGTTTGCTTGTTCATTTTTTACCTCCTGATCTATTGATTATTTATCTTTACCCACGAGCAAAATCATGGGTTCGACAGCCTTAAAAAGAACGCAAAAAAGTCGCTGATGCTTGTAACGCGATCACCGACTTAAAACCTTGTTTAGCTGTAAGCTCTATGGTGGTTAGCCATTCTATTTAATTTTCGGTTAATCTACTTTTGCTTTCGCCTCAGTTATCTGAAAATTTGTACGCTGAAAAAACCCATCAAGGCACGTCCAAAAATGCGAAATGTTTTAGGCTTGTTCGCCAAAAAATTGTACAACGATAAAAGCCTTTCATCGCACATCTTTTCCGAACAAAGGAGATAACGACTTATTTCGAAAAAAACTGTAACACAAAATAAGCCTGTCTTCGCTCGAAGAAAGACGACCAGAGGTTTTGCGTGTAAAAATTGTACGCTTACAAAACCCTTTCGTGGCGCGTCTTTCAGACGGCTCGGGTGCAGCGCGTTTTGCGCTGAAATCCATACAGAGCATTGCGCTCTGCGGCGCAGTCATATCTGCGCTAAACTCCCTCATAGGGGGTATCCGCACTCTAAGGTACAGCAAAAGAGTACAGGCGATTCATTCACCTGTACTCTTGCATTGTATCATATAAAGCTGCCGTTGTCAATAGAAATATAAACATTTGTTTATGTTTTGTGATAAATTTTTTATGAGGCATCCTAAGTGTAACTATTTATTTCAATCGGCTGCTTTGTCAGCTTTTATTTTATCCAGGATATCTGTCATATTCTCATCAAACGAAACAGTCTTTGCCGCGTTTTCAGGTATGGCTTCGGGGTAATCTGCATTTATTCTGATAAGGTGTACTCCTTTGCTGTTATAAGTCATTCGCTCAAACGGGAAGCGTATAATAGTAGGAGTATTGAAGCCCACGCCAAGCTCTAAAAGTACGGTGCTTTTTTCGCATGCCTTGTCATAAAACTTTTCGTATTTTTCGTTGGCGGCATACCACGCATCGTCCTGCACGAAAAAGGCGTCCTTTCGTACATTTACTTCCATATCGCCGCCGCATACGGGACATTTGGGAACTAGATGTGAAGGTACTTTGCAGTCCTTTTGTTCGTCGTTCATTTTTATGATTAGCTCTTCATTGTCGTATAACTTATCGTGGCAGCCTTTTGCGCATTGTATTTTACCGTAATCACCCTGTACGGCAAAAATTCGGTCGTGGGAAAATCCGGCTTTATAAAACTGGTAGTCAACATTAGTCGTCAATACAAAGTAATCTTTGTCTTTTACAAGTTCGAACAAGGTTTTATAAAGCGGCAAGGCGGGCGGCAGATAACGGTTTACCATAATATGCCTCGACCAGTACGCCCATTTTTCTTCCTGCGTGCTGAAAGGGTAAAAGCTTGAGGTATACATATCCGTCATGCCGTATTTTTGAATGTACTCCGCGAAATTATCGGTAAACCTCTGTCCCGAATAGGTAAGGCCCGCCGCCGCTGAAAGTCCTGCTCCGCCGCCGATAATAACACACTCGGCGCTGTTTAACAATGTCTTTGCCTTATTGATTCTGTCTTGCAAGTTCTCTTTCATAAAACTTCTCGTCCTCCGCTAAAAACACGTTGAAAATTACCTTTAAGGTACTGTCTGCATTTTGTTTCCATTCCTTAACTGTCTGAACGGCAAGGCGGCAAGCCTGCTCTTTAGGGTAGCCGTATACCCCCGTTGAAATACAGCAAAACGCGATAGAATCAAGCCCCATTCTCTCCGCTTCATTCAGACATGAGATATAGCAGCTTTGCAAATCTTTTCTGTTTGTATCCGTTACCTGCCCGCGCACAACAGGACCCACAGTATGGAAAATAAACCTGCTCGGCAGATTGTAGGCTTTTGTCACTTCGACTTGTCCGTTCGGCTCTTCCCTGCCCCGCATTATAGTGTTGCAGTCAAAGCGCACTTGAATGCCCGCATTGGAGTGAATGATGTTGTCTATGCAGTTATGCAGCGGCTGAAAACAACCGAGCAATGCGGGGTTGCAGGCATTTACGATTGCGTCGGCGTTCAGCCTCGTTATATCTCCGCGCCAGAGCGCGATGCAGTTTTTATAGGGAAAACTATCGACGTCCACAAGTCCGCGCTCTTTTGTCCTTTCTGAAAGGTATTCATCCTGCAACTTTATAAATTCCTCCGTTGCGGGAATAGGCGGACGCACATTGCAAAGCGCACGGAAAAAATCCGCTTTCTGACTATCTGCAAGCGCAGGCACACTTTGTCCGCGCTCAGCACATAGCATTTCTATCAATCTGTCCAAAACATTGTTTTCCATTATCAATTATAGTCTCCTTACAGCGCCGATCGGGCAAATTTCAAAACAATTACCGCAGTACAGGCAGTGTGTCTGATTTATTACGGCACGATTTTCCTGTATTTCTATGCACCTTTGCGGGCACACGGAAAGACATTTTTTACAGCCGTTGCATTTTTCGTCTATGTAATATCCAGATTTGACGTCTGTTGTCCCGCCGAAAACAAATGAAAACCTATCGATAGGCTTTTTCGATAAGTCAAACCACTCGCCGTGCCCTTCATAAATTATAAAGGCGGTCAGATTTTTTTGTGATTGCTCGGTGGGGTAGATGTCATACATATACTTGTTGCGCTCCAATAATTTGTTCAGAATGTCCCGTCCGCACTCTCTGACGAAGAAATAATTTATGGGGAACAATAATTAAAAAATTTAAGAATCCGAAGCGATTTTTTCACTGAAAATAAAACTGAATTGTGACGTCAAATCTAAAAACGATTGAAAAAGATCGTTATTTATGCTATACTATAAAAAACGGTTGTCGGGAGGAGAGGCGATAGATATTCGGTTGAATGGTCATGAACCCGACGACGGCTCCGATCGTGGCATGCGGGCAAGATTTGTATTACTCTTGTCGGCATACTGCGAAATAAGGAATTGTTTGCTGTAGGAAGAAGCGAACGGGATTTAAATTAAAAGTCAAATCCGGCGTCGGCAGAATATCTGAGAGAGGAATTATGAACGGAGTAAGAGCAAAAAAAAGGAAATTGTCGTTGGTTACCGTTTTTGCTTTGATAGAAATAATAATCATTTTTCTGTTCGGTCTACTGATATCGGTAAATCTATTCGTATCGAACAGAACGGCAAAAAACAGGACGAGACAGATCGTGGAAGACAGTTATGTCGCGTTAACGGAGAACCTTGAAAACGATATCAAAAATATATCGCGCGCGGGATTTTCGCTGATGAAAAGCGAAACCGTTGTTCGCCTTAAAGCCTATTATTACGATAAAATATCGGGCGATTCCTACGCGCGTAATACCGCGATTAACAGAACGATGGAAGATCTTGTGTCGTTGACGACCTATTACGATGTAATCGATTCGTGCGCGTTATGGATTGCTCCCGACGGGGAATTATCGTATAACACGCTATATACTTTTGTCAGCGACGATTATCGTAAGCAGTTGCTTGATAAGGTTATAAAAGAGCATCGCTATTCGCCTACCTACGAAGGCAATCTCAGAAATAACGGCGAAATATTGATCACGCTGTCACTTTCCGAGCAGGACAATTCCGTATTGGCGGTATTGCTTGACGGAGATCATATCGCAAAAAACTTAGCTCTTACGGCATTTCCGAAAGTGCAGACGAAACCTTATGCGGAAGATGATTCTTTATTGATAATCTGTTCGGACGAAGACGTTGTGCCGGGAACTGTTTTATCGGAAGAAGAAACGGACAAACCGATACTCAGAAAAGGAAGGATCGTTTACTATACAAAGCTGATGAATATACTTCCGTTATACGTAAGTTTCGACGCCGCGTCTGCAGATCCCGCTTTAAGCACGTTTACAATATATTTCATCGTTGCATGTGTATTGCTATGTTTTGTGGCTTTTGCCTTATTTTTAATGTTCCGGCATTTTTTCAGCCGCCCGTATTCACGCTTGCTCGGCGCGATGCGGCTGGTGAGCGACGGAGATTTCGACGTCCGCATAGAGGATAACATTACGTCCGATTTTCAGAATATATACGACGGATTCAATTATATGACTTCTTCGATATCGAGTTATATCGAAGAAAATTACAGGCAGAAGTCGATGCGCGTCGAAAGCGAGTTCAAGGCGTTGCAAGCGCAGATAAACCCTCATTTTTTATACAATTGTTTTGCGAATATCCGCAGTCTTTGCAAAATGGGCGATATAGAGAGCGTGGAGCGCATGACCGGCGGATTGTCGAAATTGTTCCTGTATATTACGCGCAATGCCGAGCCGATCGTAAAACTGCGCGACGAAGCCGACAATATGCGCGATTATCTCGAAATACAAAGAATACGTTTCAACGAGCGGGTAGATTTGCAAATCGATTCTCCGCCGGAAGCGTTTCGTGAAATGCCTATTCCGAAGTTATGCATGCAACCCATCGCCGAAAACGCTTATAAATATGCATTTGCGAATAAAGAAGACGGCGGGGTATTCCGAGTGCGTTATTTTGCGGAAGGAAACAATCTGAGAATAGAATTCGACGATAACGGAGATATCGGCGATTCGCAGATCGAAGAGTTATCCGAAAAACTTGTCAGTTCCGAAGAAACGTCCGGATTGGTTAACGTAAGTAGAAGATTACTGCATTATGCCGGCGGGCGCGGCGAGTTGTTTGTGAAGCGCAGCGATCTCGGGGGATTGAAAGTGACGATTTATCTGTGTTCTCAACGGGAGGATTGAAAAGTGACGATATTGGTGGTTGATGATGAGAGAAATATAGCCGATTCGATAGCCGGCACTTTGATTGCCGAATTAAACACGGATGCCGAAGTGCACGTTTGCTACGGATCGCAGCAGGCAAAAGATTTTTCCGCAACGCATTATATAGATGTAATCGTGTGCGATATCGATATGCCGAAATGCAACGGGATATCGCTATGCAGATCGCTTTTGGCATCGTATCCCGATCTGAAAATTATTTTTCTCACCGGGTACAGCGATTTTTCCTATGCGTATGAGGCGTTGAAGTTTCCGGAGGCGTCTTACGTGTTGAAATTAGAGGATGACGCCGTTTTACTTAATGCGGTTCGCGAAAAAATCGGCGAGGCGGAGAAACAAAGACGGAGAGAATCGGAATTGGCTTTTCAGGTACGGCTGAACGATGAATTATCGGCGGAAGTCAACGGTATGAAGTTGTGGCGTTCCATAGAAGAAAACGGCGAAGAATATTCCGGACGGTTGTTTTTGTTTATGATCTTCTCGGAACCTAAGACGGATATGGCGAACGTTCTCCGCAACACGTTCGGAAAAGACGTATCGGCGTTTTGTAAAGAAAACGGGTGGTTTGCGGCGATTCCCGTTCCCGAAAATGTTAACGTGGTGATCGAACGAGCCAAAAGACTGCAACAAGATATTTTCGAGCGGGACGGTAACTATTCCGTTTTTGCCGTAGATCTGCCGCGCGGCGAGAGAGACGGAATACGATATTCCCGTTTAGAAAGGTTATGCGACGGAAATAAGGACGGATGCCGTTTTATCGGCGACGGGCAGGAAGCGAAAAACGTTTCGGAAGATTGCGGCGACGAAATTATCGGGTCGGTTAAAAAGTATATAGATACGCATCTCGGCGACGAACTTTCGCTGACGACTTTGGCTTCGGCCGTATATTATAATCCCGCGTATTTATCGCGCAAGTTCAAGGCTGTCGTCGGCGAAAATTTACATTCGTATATTCTCGGTCAGCGAATGAGGTTTGCGGAAAGATTGCTTGTAGAAACGGATGATTTTGTGTCGAATATCGCCAAAAAATGCGGTTTTGCAAACCCTGCGCAATTCGGGATTGCCTTTGCGAAATTGCACGGCTGCGCGCCGATGACTTATCGGCGGAAAAACACTTAGTGCATATAAAATGAAATAAAGATGATTTTTTCGGCTTTTCTCGTGAAAAGCCTTTTTTTTGTTTAAAATGGTAAAAAAACAAAAGAATGTAAAAAAACAGGATATTGAATCCGAAGTGTTTTCGTGATATAATTAACTCAAAGAAAATAATCGGCGGAGGAAGATTATGAGTAAAAAAAATTTAAAATTCGTCAGTTTTATTCTGGCGGCATTATGCGCGATCGGCTTTTGCTCCTGCGGCAGAAACGGCGGGAACGCGGGGCCGGATTATGACGATCCCACCCGCAATCCGTTCGGAAAGTACGAAACTACGGTCAAGATTACGGGCGTAATGGAGTATCAGGCACACAACGACAGCCGCGTGCCTCAGAGTGTAACTCCCGATAACCAGCAGTTCATCAAGCTGATGAAAGAAAGGTTGAATCTGGAGTTTTCCTATTTGTGGAAAGTTCCGCCTACGCAATACAGCGAAAAACTGAGTCTTTCCATGTTGTCGAACGAACTGCCCGATATTTTTAAGGTCACGGCAAGCGATTATGCCTCGCTGAAAAAGGCGGGTATGCTGAAAAATCTTTCCACGGCATACGAATATGCTTCCGACGACGTAAAGACGTTTTTGAATCGCGATCCCGATGTTATCAAAAGGCTTACCGACGCCGACGGCGGAATTTATGCCGTGCCTCAGTATTCCGACAATCGCCGCGGCGTTCCCGTGATGTATATCCGTCAGGATTGGCTGAACGAACTTAAACTCTCCGTTCCCGAAACTCCGGAAGAATTGTACGAAGTGTTGAAGGCGTTCAAACAAAAGAAAGGGGCAACGTGCGGACTTGCGATGAGCAATGCTATTTCGGGTTCATATTTTTCGATCGACAGATATATGAATGTGTTCGGGTCAAGTCCTTATGCATGGCTTTTGGGTAGCGACGGGAAATTGCACGCGGACGAAGTATCCGAAAACAGCAAGACTGCATTGAAATGGCTGAACAAACTTTATAACGAAGGCATTTTAACGAAAGATGTTGCCGCGGCTACGGTAGACGCCGTGCAGGCGGACGTTCTCGGCGATAAGTGCGGCGTTGTGATCGGTCCGTGGTGGCAATTCGAATATCCTCTCGGTACGGCAATCGGAAACGACGCCGACTGGGTTGCCGCAAAAATGCCTCTTGCCGAAGGCAAAAACGTAGTAATAGATCGTCAGCAGGTGGAGTTTTACTACGTCGTGAACAAAAAGTGCAGAAACCCTGAAGCTTTGTTCAAGATGATCAACATGTATATCGCTCTCGACGGTACGCCGGAAGCGGCGCCGGAAAACGGTTACGTATGGAGTTGGTGCCCTACGCAATTTTATGATCCGTATGATATCAACGAACAATATGTAAATATTAACAAGCAGTTGGAAATCGACCCGAAAGCGGAGGGCGAAGCGCCCGAAACCTGGACGGCGCACATGAAAAAACTGTGGAACGCTTATCCGGAATATCTTGTGTGGAAAGCGGATCATTACGCTACGAAGTATCAGGAAAACATGTTTGCGAACATTATGACCCGCGTGAATAAAGACGGGGCATGGGCGCAGATTCTGAAGATCTACGATGATGAAAAACGTGTATCTTATGATGAATTTTACGGAATTTCGACGCCTGCCATGTCAAGCAAAGGCGCGTTGATGGCTCAGGAAGTTTCGGAATACTATCTGAAAGCGATTATGGGCGAGAAAAATATCGACGACACCTGGGATTCGTTTGTTTCATCGTGGAAAAAAATCGGCGGAGACGAAGTCGCCGCGGAAGTGAACGCATGGTATGCCGAACAGGCGAAATAAATATGAAAGCAAATATATTACAACATAGTACCTCGTCTAAATTCGGGCGATTCGTAAAAAAACAATGGGTGTGGTGGCTGATGCTGCTGCCTGGCGTTGTTCTCACGGTGGTTTTTAAATACGGCTCTATGTTCGGCATCGTGATGGCGTTTCAGAAATTCGATATTTTTAAAGGAACGTTTTTCGGTCAGGAATGGGCAAGCAATCACGGATTCGGAAACTTTATTTATCTTTTTAAAATGGAAAAATTCTGGAACTCGGTGCGTAATACGTTACTGATTTCCGGGATAAAGATAGCTCTCGGAATCATTGTGCCGTTGTTGTTGGCGATTTTAATCAACGAAGTAAGTAAAAAATGGTTTTCGCGGTTTGTTCAGACAATGTATTTCTTGCCGTTCTTTCTCAGCTGGATCATTTTAGGCAGTATTCTGCTTGAAATGTTCGCTTACGGCGGCATTGTGAATACTATGTTGGAGAAATTGTTCGGAACGAGAATTATGTTTTTTCTCGACAACGGTTGGTTTCGGACGCTGGTGATTTTATCGGACGTATGGAAAGGCATGGGTTACAATATGGTAATCTTTCTTGCCGCCATTATGGGAGTGGACGAGACTTTGTACGAGGCGACCGAAATCGACGGCGGCGGCAGATTCCGACAGATTATTAACGTTATGCTTCCGAGCATCGCTCCCGTTGTGGCAATGGTCATGACTTTATCGATCGGCGGAATACTGAACGGCGGGTTCGATCAGGTATTGGTGCTTTATAACCCGATGGTTTACGAAGGCGGAGATATTATAGATACGTTTGTATATCGGCTCGGCATGTTCGGTAATCGTCAGGTAGACGTTGCAAGCGCCGTAAACCTCGCAAAGGCTGTCGTAACTCTCGTGCTTATGGGCGGAACGTATTATTTTGCCTACAAAAAGTTTGATTACAGATTGTTCTGAGGTGGCGTGAGATGAAAATCAAAAAAAGTAAAGGAAGAATCGCTTTCGAAATTATAAACTATACGGTGCTTACCTTATTGGCGTTGATTTGTATTCTTCCGTTCATTCATCTTCTCGCGATGTCGTTTTCATCCGATGAATTTACAAGCAAAGGCGTGGTGTTTCTTCTGCCGAAAGGGTTCACATTGCAGGCTTACAAGTACCTTCTGCAGAAAAATGAATTCTTTACGTCGCTCGCGATCAGTGTGATGAGAGTGATATTCGGTACGTCGGCTTCGCTTATCGTAGTGGTGCTTACGGCATATCCGCTGTCGAAAACGGACGGAAGATTCAAAGGAAGAACCGGATTTACGTGGTTTTTTCTGGTTACCATGTTTTTGAGCGGCGGATTGTTTGCTACGTATTTCCTGTATAAACAACTCGGATTGCTGAACAGTTTTTTGATTTACGTTTTGCCGGGGGCATGCGACGTCTGGTTTGTGCTGATGCTGATGAATTTTTTCAGAGGCATTCCGCGAGATATCGAAGAGGCGGCTTTATTAGACAGAGCGGGGCAATTTACCATTTTGTTTAAAATATATATTCCGCTTTCTATGCCTTCAATCGCTACAATTGTTTTATTTACGGCGGTGGGGCAATGGAACAGTTGGTTTGACGGAATCATGTTTATGAACGATCCTTCTTTGTATCCGTTGCAGTCTTATTTGTATACGATGATCGTTTCAAGCGATCCTACGAAGCAATCGGGATTTACGCTTACGCCCGAACAGTTGGAAGCCTTGAAAAATATCGGAGGAAAAAATTTGCAGGCGGCGCAGATATTCCTGGGAGTATTGCCGATCGCGCTCGTATTCCCGTTTTTGCAGCGTTATTTCGTAAAAGGGATTACTGTGGGAAGTGTAAAGGGGTAAACATGAAAATAACCAAATTTGTAGCGGCGGCGTTATCGTTGATTCTTGTAGGTTCCGTATGTTCCTGCTCACCGAAAAACGAAGCGGACGCAAAAGTTTTGCTTTGTTATGCGGGCGATAGCAACGACGAATTCGGCGGCGGCGTATATGCTGCCGCCAAAGACGAGGCAAAATGCGGATTCAAAACGCTTGAACTCGGAAAAAACGCAGATAATTATCGCCGTGCGGTGGAGGAAGAAATAGCAAAGGGTGGAATCGAAACGGTTGCCATCGTGGGGAGAGACGCATATAACGGGTTGTCCGGTTATGTGAAAAGTTTCAAAGGAATGAATTTTATCGTTTTGGACGCGGCTCTTCGCGAAGTCAGAGAGAACGTGTGCGCGTTGGAATTTCAACCCGAGGAATACGGATATCTCGGCGGACGGGCGATTGCGGAAAGCGGCGCAAAAAAAGCGGGATATGTTTCCGTATATGAAAACGGTTTCGATAATCGTGTGTTGTACGGCTTTTTGCAAGGCGTCGGCAACGCTTCGGTAAGCGTAAAGTACATCGAAGAGCAAACGAACGTGGTAAAAGCCGAAGATTATGCTTCTTCGGCATATCAGAACGGAGTAACGGCGATTTTCGATACAAGCGGGCGGAGCGCGCTCGGCAGTATGGACGCGGCAAAGAAAAACGGCGGAACGATATATTTCGGCGGTGTAAATCTGAAAAAAGCGGCGAAAGAATCAAAAGACGACGCCACGTTGGAAACGGTTCGCGGCGGAATCGAAAAAAACTACGTCGAGGCGATGAATACGATACGCGATATGGCGAAAAACGGATTCGAAACCGGAACGACGAAATATCTTTCGGCAAAAGACGATGCTTTCATTTGCGACTTGTCCGCAGAAAACGTCAAGTATTTATCGGATAATCCGCAGGATTTCGAGCGGTTAAGCGATGAAAAAATCGCTAAGGACGACTCGGCATACACGCCGAAACATTCCGTAGACAGCGCGTATCACGAAGCCGTACCGTCCTGCGCCGATACCAACGACTGGAAATATCACCCGAGGGCGGGTTCCGGTAACGGCAACAAACCGCTCGGCTGGAAGGGCGTGGGAATCTGGTCTACGATATATCTTCAGAACGGACAAAATCCCGTTTCCAATACGGGTATCGAATTTCAGAACATGAAAATATGGGCGTATACGAAATCTTCCGGTTGGGTTTTGCTTGAACATGCCAATCCGAAAGGATCGTTTTACGATGAAAACTTCGGAAACGACGCGCATAAAAACTTTCTGTCAAACAGTATCAATTATGCCGAAGAAAAACGTACCAGAATCAAACTCGATTATGCTACGCTCGGTTATAACTATCACCCGTTCGGAAGTCAGATCGATCTGGTTGAGATGGGACTTCTTAACGCGGACGGCAGCGTAAAAAACAACGAAACGTTGTATATTTTGTCTGAGATGGATATAAGACTGTGCGTATGGGACGCGTCGCAACCTTCCGATATCGACGAAGCGAAATACGTAGCGAATATCGGAGCGGACTGGTGGCGTGAAAAGGGTTTGCAGTGGACGCCCGACTGGAACAGCAATAAAGACGTTTGCGTCGGACAATTCCGCACGATCACGAAAGACTGGAAACGTTTGTACATGACGAATGTTCCGTCTGCAATCTATGAGGAGATCTTTAAAGATTTTCCGTTTAATCAATGAGGCCTTAATTAAATATATATATTTGGAGGAAAACCAAGATGAACAAAAAAGGCAAATTTTTAGCGCTCGCAATGACGCTCACACTATCGGTAACGTCGGTCTTTGCTGTCGGATGCAGAGGACACAAGAAGATTCCGGGAACTTCTTCATCGATCACGCTCGATAAAGAGAACCTTAGCCTGGATGCGGGCAGAAGCGAAAAACTTTCGGCAAGCAGTGCCGAAGTGGACTGGAAAACAAGTGATCCGGGCGTGGCTACCGTAGACGAAAACGGTAACGTAACGGGTGTAAACGAAGGTACGTGCAAGATAACCGCGTCTACGAAAGACGGGAAATTTGAAAGCGAATGCGTCGTTGTGGTTTCCGGTTATCGTCTCAGCAAAAACGTCGTGTCCGGAATCAACAAAATCGAGAACAACACTTATAACGGAGAAATCAATTACGCCGTGAACGGCAGCGATGACAATGCGTTTGTGGTATCTTACGACAGAAGCAAAATGACGAACGCCTGGACAAGCCTTGTCCTTTGGTATGACACAGCCATGGCGGCAACGAGTTTCGAGCTCGATTTCGAAGTTACGAAAGGAAGTTTGCCCGTCATACAGTTTGAATTCGGCGGCGAAAGCAGTTTCAAACAGTATCAGCGTTATGCTGTCCGCCCCGGGAAAAATTCGGTTCGTCTGAATACAACCGACGTGGACCTCGACGGAGAAGGAAGCTATAAAGCCGTATACCTCGAATTGAATAATCCTTGTCCGTTGGAAGGCACGACCGACAAAACGAAAGGTGAAACCGAAATTAAGTTCACTAAGATTGCCATGGTAGCGGGTGAAAAACAGGCTCCCGAAGCGCCCGGTTACGCCGAAGTGAAAGACGGCGTCGTTTATTGGGAACGTGTTTTTGCGGCTTCGGCATACGAATTGGAAGTGGACGGAAACACAATTGACGACCTTATGCAACGCACGCGTCCTTCGGGCGACGCTCCGATGATGTGCCGCGCGTATAAACCCACGGAAGAAAAAGCGTTTGCCGTAGGTACGCATCTCGCAAAGATTCGCAGTAAAAACAGCGCGGGCGTTTCCGAATGGAAAGAGTTTACGTTCACCGTTGCGGCGCCTTCGCAGGAAGTTGCGGCTACCTTCCGCGGGATAACGGGGCATGGCAATAACGAATATAATGACCCGAAAGATTTTTATACCGCAACGATAAATAAGGACAATTCCGTAAAAGTCGGATTTACCGCCGCGGATAGCAACAAGTGGAGTACATATGTCTTTAAATTCGATACCGCTACCATAGAAGCAACCAAGTTGCACATTAAGGTGCGCCTTGTCGGCGGAAATCTTAAACAAGTGCGGTTTCAGATAGACAAATGGGATTCCGAGACTTCGTCTTCCAAAACGGTTTACGGTGAAGATCTCGTGTTTGACGATAAAGGAGAAGCCGAATTGACGATAGACGTCGAAAGCGAAAAACTTGCCGCTTCCACCGGTTCGGTCATGCTTTTCCTGAATAAATACGCTACTGCGGGAGAAAAGATCGAAATCGAAATAATAGACGTTTCGCTTTTCTGAAAGAATTGATGACGGCGGCGGGCTTAACGATATGCTAAGTCCGCCGTTTTTCGGGAGATACTATGACGGTTCGTGAATATATTCGCAATAGTTGGGAAAAAAGTTTAAGAAAAAAAGGACACCGTGCCGACGGAATTCCGTTGCCGTATCCTTATAATTCGCCTTGTGCGGAAGGAATTTTCGACGAGTTTTATTATTGGGATACTTGTTTTATCAATAAAGGGCTGATAGCCGACGGAAAAATCGAAGACGCGCTCCGTAATGCTCTCGATATGGCGTTCTTGATACAAAAGTACGGGTATATGCCCAACGCCGCGGTGACGGGTATGCTCAATCGCACGCAGCCGCCCGTTTTCGGCATTATGGTCTGCGATCTGCTTCCATTTATCGACGGCGAAAACGCCGCGATTCTTTTGTCCGCTATGGAACGAGAATACGATTACTGGATGAGAGAACGCGTATTACCCGGCGGATTGAATCATTACGGCAATTCCGCAGACGCAAAGACAAAAATATTTATGGCTGACGAAGCCGAAGTCAGATTGAAACGTAAATTCGAAAACGCCGACAGAGAAACGATAGGAAATAATATTCTTGCCGAATGCGAATCGGGGTGGGATTTTTCACCGAGATTCGATTTCCGTTGCAGCGAATTTGCCGCCGTCGATCTTAACAGCTTGTTATACCGTTACGAAACGACGCTTGCGAAATTCGGCGAAAAGGAAAAACGTTTCGGGTATATCGCCGCATCCGAAAAACGGAAAGAAATGATGTATCGTTTTTGTTTCGACGGGCAAAAACTTACCGACGCCGTTCCCGGAGGACAATTCGGTTGCGTTACGTCCGTTGCCGACATGCTTCCGTTCTGGGCGGGGATAAGTAACGATAAAGACGTTTTATTGCGCATTCTGAAAAAATTGGAATATCCTTATGGTATTGCGGCATGCGAAAAAACGGATGAGGATTTTGCAGGGCAGTGGGGATATCCGAACATGTGGGCTCCGCTTGTATGGTTTGCGTTTTACGCGCTCAAAGCGGTCGGCGCGCCCGAAGAAGCCGAACGGATAGGGAAGAAATATCTTTTAACCGTGGAAGATTGCTTTGCAAATACGGGAAAGTTATGGGAAAAATACGATGCGGTAAAGGGCGGAAAAGCCACGGCGAACGAGTATACGGAAACGGAAATGTTAGGCTGGACGGCGGGAGTTTATAACGATATTTATGAAGAAATCAATCAATGAAAAAATAATTGCGGTAACGGGGCGGGACAATTGGTCTACGGCGGAAGTATGCGGACTTCCGTCGCTCAGAGTTTCCGACGGCCCTCACGGGTTGCGTTTTGTAACCGAAGAGAAAGACGGCGAGCAGATCGCCGCGGAATCGGTTTGTTATCCTACGCTTTCCGCGCTCGGCAATTCTTTCGACGAGTCGCTTGTATACACCGTAGGGCAGGCTATCGCCGAAGATTGCATAAAACATGACGTTGCGATCATTTTAGGCCCCGGCGTGAATCTTAAACGCACGCCGCTTTGCGGACGAAATTTCGAATATTTTTCCGAGGACGGAGTTCTTGCGGGAAAACTTGCCGCCGCCTATATCGAAGGCGTTCAAAGCAAAGGGGTAGGTACGTCGCTGAAACATTTCGCCGCAAACAATCGCGAATACGATCGTTTTTTTCAGAGCAGCGAAATGGACGAGAGAACTTTGCGCGAAACGTATTGCCGCGCGTTTGAAATCGCGTTGAAAGCAAAGCCCTGGACGGTGATGTGCAGTTATAATCCCGTAAACGGCGTTTACGCTTCCGAAAACAAGCACCTTTTAAACGATATTCTTCGCAAAGAATTCGGTTTTGACGGGGTTGTCGTTTCCGATTGGGGCGCGGTAAAACATCGCGCGAAGTCGCTTAAAGCGGGCATCGATCTTGCGATGCCGTATAGCGCCGATTACGGGAAACAACTTGCCGATTGGTATGAAAAAGGATTGATCGACGAAGGAGACCTCGACAGAAGCGTCGGAAGACTTCGCGAACTTGCGGAAAAATATCGTTCTGCGGTTTCCCGGAGAAGAGTTACGATGACGGAGGAACAAAAGCATGAACTTGCGGTTCGCGCCGCCGAGGAAAGCGCCGTACTTCTGAAAAACGACGACGATATCCTGCCCGTATGCAAGGATAAGAAAATCGCCGTGATCGGCGGTTTTGCAGAAAATCCCGAATTTCAGGGCGGCGGATCGTCAAGGGTAAACGCCAAGGTCTCTCAATCGTTATGCGATTGTCTGAAAAATCTCGGTTTTAACGTGGATTTTGCCTTAGGCTATATGATCAGATATAACATTCTCACGCCTTTCGGAATACGTTACGCCGTGGAAACGGCGGCAAAAAACGATTGCGCCGTGGTGTGCGTAGGGAATACGTGGCTTACGGAGAAAGAGGAAACCGATCGTTTTTCGTTGAAACTGAATTCTGCGGCGGAAGATCTTATTCTCGACGTCGCGCAGGTTAATCCGAACGTGATTGTGGTTATTTACGCAGGTTCCGCCGTCGACGTTTCCGCGTTCGAAGGAAAGGTAAAAGCAATACTTTATATGGGGTATTGCGGCGAGGGCGCAAACGAAGCGGCGGCCGATCTGATTTCGGGGAGGGTTTCGCCGTGCGGAAAACTTGCCGAAACTTTCCCGAAAAGCCTTGAAGATACGGCTACGGCGGATCGGCGCGGCAACGGCTATTCAGAAAGATATCCGGAGGGTGTTCTCGTCGGATATAAGTATTACGAATATAGCGGGATTGCGCCTGCCTATCCGTTCGGCTACGGCCTGTCGTATACGGCGTTTCAATACGGAGATTTGAACGTGAAAAAACTCGGCGAGACTGATTATTACGTCTCTTTTTCCGTAAAAAACGTCGGTCGGCATGTGGCTTCGGAAATCGTGCAGGTATATATTGCCGACGACGCGAGTATGGTAACGCGTCCGAGAAAAGAACTCGTCGCTTTCGGGAAAAAACGTCTCGAAGTCGGCGAAACGTGTACGTTCGGGTTCAATCTTACCGAAAGAGATTTTGCCTATTTCAGCCCCGTTTTAAATGAATTTTATGTGGAAAACGGAACTTTTACGATATTGATCGGCGCAAGCAGCGCGGATATCAGGTTACAGGAAAAAGTGGAAATAAAATTGCCTGACGAGAAGCAGTTTTCACAGTATTGAGGAAGAATATGAAACTAACAATCGATTATCTCGAAGAAGAACGTTTTTTCGGCGGAACGGTCAACGACGGCATTTTTATGCCGTATTCCGCAGGATTTTCGCGCGACCTGCGCGTGTGGCACGCAGGAAATCAGGCGTCCTCGTTTTTATTGTCGGACAGAGGAAGAACGATATATTCGGATAAACCTTTTAAATATGAGTTCTTTTCCGACCATATGGAAGTCGAAGGGGAGGATATCTTTGTGGAACGCAACGGCGACACGCTGAAAAGCGCATACACGTCGATGTGTAAAAAATTCGCTCCTGCGGGGAAGAATACGATTCCTCCCGAGATCATGTTTTCGAGTCCGCAATATAATACGTGGATAGAAATGGAATGGGATTGCACGCAGGATAAAGTGCTTGAATATGCCGATCGGATACTTTCACACGGTTATCCGGCAGGAGTTTTAATGATCGACGATTGCTGGTGTCGGGCATACGGAGACTGGAATTTCAACGCCGCGTCCTTTCCCGATCCGAAAGCAATGATTGATAAATTGCATCGATCGGGTTTTAAGGTCATGCTGTGGTGTTGCCCGTTCGTCAGCCCCGACACGGCTGTTTTCCGCGAACTGGAAAAACTCGGCGCGCTCGTAAAAAAATCGGACGGAACAACCGCGATTTCTCATTGGTGGAACGGATACAGCGCGGTGCTTGACCTGACGAATCCGACGGCAACGGCGTGGTTTGAAAAGCAAGCTTCCGCTTTGATGGACAATTTCGGTATAGACGGTTTTAAATTCGACGCCGCAGACCCCGAATATTATGACGACGATTTTGTGTTTTCCGATGGTTCGGAGCGTTCGACGCAGGCGAAAATATGGGCAGAAATCGGCGCGAAATATTCGTTTAACGAATTGCGCGCCGGGTTTAACGCGGGGTGGCTTCCCGTTGTCAATCGTCTTCGGGATAAAAATCATTCCTGGGATAACGACGGGTTGAACACTTTGATTCCAGACGGGATCGCGATGGGTTTATGCGGTTATCAATATCTTTGCCCCGATATGATCGGCGGCGGAATGGTTCCGGATTTTCATCGCGACGGATTTGTTTTCGACGAAGAATTGTTCGTGCGTTATTGTCAGGTGGCGGCAATGTTCCCCATGATGCAGTTTTCGCGTGCGCCGTGGAAAGTTTTATCCGAAAACAATCAGAAAATTTGTCTCGATGCGGTCGGGTTGCACAGCGATCTTGCGGAGTATATCATACAGACGGCAAAGCGTTGCGCCGCTTCCGGCGAGCCTATGATAAGAAATCTCGAATATGCTTATCCTCATAGCGGTTATGCTACGGTGAACGACGAATTTTTGCTTGGTGAAGATATTCTTGTCGCTCCGCAGTTGAAAAAAGGCATGAGTACGAGGCAGGTGGTTATTCCCGACGGAATATGGGAAGACGCGGCGGGAAAAAAATACCGTAAAGGCATCTATTCGATCGATACGCCGATAACGGTAATTCCCGTATTCAAAAGAATCGGCAAATAAAGTTAAGCGCAGACAGAAATACGCACGGTTTTTAATGAAAAATCGCTGAAAACTTGCCTGAAAACGATATTGCAATAGTTGATTATCGCAATAGCGAGGAACGTATTTGGCTTGCCAAATACCGACTTAATAAGTCGCCTCGTTAGGGAAAAGATTTCCCTAAGACCCTTTTGAAAATAACGAACGAAAAACATAAAATCAGTTTGCAAAACGGAGAATTTTTCAGGAATATAATAAAAAGCAATTAAATAGAATGATTGACCATCATAGGACAAAAAAGTTGTCAGATACGGTTAAAGTCGTTGAAGCGTAAAATGTTTCGGCGGCTTTTTTATACCCGAAAATCTGAACGAGGAGGAGCAATAATGGCATGTTACAATTTTTATCGCCCGCCGTAAAACGGAATTTATAGAACTAATTAAAAAACTACGGGAGGTAACGTTATAGAAAACAGAACGAGACCGTTTGCCTACACGTTTAGGGCGAACAAAAACGAGAAGAATTTAATCGACAAAGCAATATCCGCAAGCGGACTTACTATGCGCGAATTCATCGTTCGTGCTATCATAAACAAACCCGTTATCGTAATAGAGCGCGGCGGCGAGATACTCGCGGAATTGAAGCGGCAGGGAAACAATCTGAATCAGGCTGTGAGGAACAATCATTACGGGATAGATACAGAGCGCGAAATAAAAAGTTGTATCGCCGACCTGAAGGAATTATACCGTAAAATTTCCGTTGCCGCAGGCGGTGCGTGATGCCGCTTTTTAAATGTAGTGCGAGCAAGGCGAAACCGAAAAACGGGATAAGGTATATCACCGATCCGAAGAAAGCGGCGTTTGTGTCGGCGAAAAATTTATTCGAGGACGAAGATTACGCAAAACAGTTTGAAGAAACGGCGAAAAGGTTCGGTAAGGGTGAGAAGTTCGACGAAAGGAAATACTACCATTTCAAATTATCTTGCGCGCGGAAAGATAACGTAACGCCCGAAAAAGCCCACGCGTATGCGGAAGAAGTTGCGGAAGCGTTTTTCAAAAATTACGAATGCGTGATCGCAACGCACACGGATACCGAAACGGTTCACAGCCACATTATCGTAAACGCGGTTGATCCGATTACGGGGAAAAAGTTGCAATTCGGTAAAGCGGAATACGCCGCGATGAAAGACGAAGTCAATCGAATCGGAAAAGAACACGGGTACACCGAAACGGAATTTCGGAAGCGCGGCAAAAACAGCCGAACGGCGGCAGAAAAGAAAATTATATTAAAAGGGGGAACGAGTTGGAAAGAAGAACTGCGCGAAGTCATAGCCGAAGCGGTAAAGAAAACGAAATCGCCCGAAGCGTTCAAAAAATATCTTGACGAATGTTACGGCGTAAAAATCACGCGGGACGGAAAGGATTATTCCTATCTGCACCCGAACAAACAAAAGCCTGTTCGAGGGGCGAAACTCGGAGAAAATTATACGAAGACGGAGGTAATCAAAAGAATTGGAGAACAGAATTACAGGCAGAAGTCCGGAGCGTATATCGGACGAAGAAGTGGATTTGAGGGAAAATCCGTCGGCAATCGAACTGTGCGAAGAGGTAAAACGGTTGACGGCGGAAACGCGGGAAGCATTATTAGAGCAAGCCTTAGCGGTATCGAACGAGAAATGCAACGCCTTAATTTCGCGGCTGAATGCGCGGGTGGAGGACTTGACGCAGCAAGTGAGGAGCGTAGAATGGACGAACGACGCGCTCGTGAGGAGGCTGAAAGAAGACGTAGAGCAGCTGACGAAAGATATGAAAGAGGACAATCGGAACTTGCTGTCGAGCCTGCGGATAACGCTTCAAATGATAACGGAAACGGTAACGGAAATACAGCGGCAAGTAAGTACAACTATGGCAAAGGCGACTGACGAGGCGACAGAGTTATTAAAAGAGAGAATCGCGCTTGCCGCGGACGATGCCGCCGAAGTAATCGATGCTCACACGAAAGAACTTAAGAAAAAGGTGCAAAGTCTCGAAAAAGAGGTGGATAAAGCGAAAGAAGAAATCTATTACGAGCGAGGCTTTCGGAAATTCTTTTTCTGGCTGACGCCGGTATTATTGATTGCGCAGGGAATCTTGACTGCAATTTTACTGTTGAGATAAAAACGAACAATCCGACGATTGAAAGTGATGTTGCTTTCAATCGCCGGAGCCGACGCACAAAGGGGCAATACGGTATATAGAGTTAGCCGGAATGATATTGCGGAGTAAGTAATAAAGGGTGTAACGGCGAAAAGCAGAAGGGGTTTTACAGGATAAGGGTAGAACGGAAAAGACAACAAATAAGAAATTAAGAGAGGAAAAGTGGCGAGAAATAAGAAGGAAGTAAACGATATCGGATACTTGTCCGCACCGAAAACGAGTGTAAAGATGAGTATCAAAGGGGCAGATTATTTGGTGGAGAGTTATTTTATCGGAAAGAAAAATATACACGATACGCTAATCGTTTTAGCGGAAAGGGAGGCGTATGAGGAAATGTTGAAATCAAGAAAAATTAAAGGAGGATGCGAGGTATGAACAGCTTGAGCTATTACGAAAAATATGGTAAAATAAAGGCAAGTGAAAAAATTGCTTCGGTTCGGGAGGTAAAACATGGAACCTAAGCGGAATAAAAATTACATAGCAGGCATTTATTTGAGATTAAGCCGCGACGACGAGCGCGCAGGAGAATCGCTTTCTATCGAGAATCAGAAAATACTCGTAACGAAATACGTAAAAGAAAAAGGCTGGGAGATAAAAGACGTATATGTCGACGACGGCTATTCGGGAACGAATTTCGATCGCCCCGGAGTAAAGCGGTTGCTTGACGACGCGAAAGAGGGAGAAATCAATACGATTGTAGTAAAAGATTTGTCTCGTTTCGGCAGAAATTATATTCTTGTCGGACAGTATATCGATTATGTTTTTCCGTCGTTCGGGATAAGATTTATCGCGATAGAGGACAGAATCGACACTGCGAGCAAAGATACGTCGGCAATGGATATGATGCCGATTATGAACGTTTTTAACGAATGGCATTCGGCGAATACGAGCAAAAAAATCCGAGCGGTAAAATATTCCTGCGCGCAAGCGGGAAAATATCTTGCTTCGAAAGCGCCTTACGGTTACGTGAGAAAAGACGATAAAAATCATACGCCGATTATAGACGAAGAAGCGGCGCAGGTGGTAAGGCGGATTTTCGAACGGCGAGCCAAAGGCGAAAGTGCGTATCGGATTGCTCTGGATTTGCAGGCGGACGGGATTTCATCTCCTGCCGTGTATGCCGAGCGCAAGTTCGGGAAAAAGGTTACGGGCGAGGGGCATAATTTTTGGTCACCCGCGGCCGTCAGAGGTATATTGGCGCAGCAACTTTACGTCGGAGATCTGGTTCAGCAGAGAGTGAAGCATATTTCTTACAAAAATAAGAAGGTCGTAAAAGTTCCTAAGGAAGAGCAAGTCATTATTCCGAATAATCACGAGCCGATTATAAGCCGCGAACTGTGGAATAAGGTAAAAGAACTTGAGGCTACGGCGAGTACGGGTAAGATAACGAAAGAGCGGGTAACGCCCGCGCTTTCGGGAATTATGCGATGTTCGACGTGCGGCGCAACGATGGAATATCATAAAACTGTCGGCGGTAGGCGTAAGAAGCATCTCGTTACTTATGAATGCGGATTGCGAAACCGATACGGCGCGGATAAATGCACGAAGCATTATATCAACGGGGACGTGATTCATAAAATCATACTCGACGATATACGAGCGAAAGCGAAAATCGTAGCCGAGGACGAAGAGGGTATTCGTAAAAGATTTATCAGACGGAACGCGATGCTTGCCGAACAGTCGGATAAAGAAACGGCAAAGGCAATAAAGATGAAAAGAGCGAGAATCGCCGCGCTGGACGATCTGATGAGCAAGGCATACGAAGATAAACTTTTAGGGAAGATGCCCGAAGAACTTTGTATGAAATTTATCGACCGCTACCTTGCCGAACAGGAGAATTTGCGGAAGGAAGTTTCCGGATTCGAAGCGGAACTGAGAAACGCAAAAGACATGCGGGAAAATATCGACGAATTTATGAGCCGCATTAAGAAGTATCTTGACGTAACGGTAATAACGCGCGAAATGATGCTGGAATTGTTCGACAAAATCATCATCGGTGAGAAAGAGCCGCCGAACGGCGCGCCGCGGCTAATACAGCTTGTTTACAAAGTCGATATCGACTCGGTTTTATAACAAAACAACAAAATACGCTCCACGTAATTACTGTGTACCCCATAAAGTACTTACGCGGACATTGCCTTGTACGGACACAGCTATTCTTTTCATGGTGCTGTCTCCCTTAATGCCCGTAAACGATATAAACGGATATTTTTTCAGTCTCTCATAAAATTTTTTCCCTTTAGCGGTAAGAAAATATATACCCTGGCTGTCATAGTCCATAATATCAATGGCGCAGGTTACGGGCTTGCCGTCATCATCTGTATTTGCCATAACCACGGTGTGAATCTCTCTAAGCAAAAAGTCAAATATCTGTTCCCTATTCATAATTTACCTGAAAAGACAGAGAAGCGCAACAAAAATTGCGCTTCATTCTGCTATGAAATTGAATATCTGAAGGCTCAGAACTTGCCGTTCTGGTTCTGCCACGTCGCTTTGTCGGCAATCGTCTCCATGACATCCCAGTGCTCGGCGATCTTTCCGTTCTCCACGCGCCACAGGTCGTAGTAAGAAGTGGGCTTGCCGCCGAATGTGCCTTCGGATACTGCAAGGACAAAGTTGCCCTGCGCGAGAATCTGGTGCGTTCTGTCATAGAGCATCTGAATGCCGGCCTTTGCCATATCCGCAAGGGCGGCACCGAGTCCGGACAAACCGTCGGCAATGCTCGTATTGTGCTGAATATACTTGTCGCCGTCAAAGTAGTCCGCCGTCTTTTCGGGTTGCTTGCCCTGCATTACGTCATAGAGGAAATTTTTGACGAGCTCACGGTTTGCTTCAGTCTTGTCAAGGTCACAGATCTCCGTCGTGCCGTCGGTCTGCGTTCTGCCGGAAGGGTTGGGTGCAGCCACGGCCGCAAGGTTATCCCAGTGTTCGGCAACCAGCCCGTCCTCGAAACGGAAGATGTCGAATGCCACCTGTTCGCCTGCGCCTGCAAAGTTGTATACGGTCTGCATGAACACCTTGTCGCCGTCCTCAAATGCGCGGATCGTGTTCACCGTCGTCTTTACGGGAGCAGAACCGAGGTAAGCCACGGAACCGCAGAACGCCTCCGCGCCTGTGCCGTAAGCAAGGTTATGCTGAATATAGTTCTCTTTGAGCAGAGATTTTGCTTTTGTCACATCGCCGCTTGCAAAACAGCTGATAAGTTCCTTTGCCTTCTGAATGTTGTCAGTCATAATTAAAACCTCCGAAAATTCTTATAATCGTAACCTTTCTGATTACGGGCAAAGTATAGCAAATGGCAGAAAAAATTTGCGGAAAGTTACTTTTCTATTATCGGCTAATAATTATGTTACTTAGTTCGATTTTTGAACTATTGACATTTTCGGGGGATTTTGCTATAATTATACCATAAATAATATGA
>ERZ779896.1003-NODE-1003-length-27805-cov-4.364288_pt1 | contig 27805 bp, 21 predicted proteins | sample MGYA00511067_ERZ779896 | MGnify/ENA primary metagenome ERZ779896 (study PRJEB29588, sample SAMEA2161597) | human gut metagenome | biome: human gut; feature: human-associated habitat; material: faeces | place: Denmark | collected 2008/2010 ... | reverse complement strand
TCGTTCCTAAAAAGGGGGGCGGAAGTTCGAGTCGGCGGACCGAGCGAACTTCCGGGGTGGCCCGATTAGGCCTTATTGATGATCGTGAGGACCGTGCGCAGGTCGGACACAGAGATCTGGCCTGGGGCGGAAGCGGTCTTCACGGCGCCGAAGGTGGCAGCGGAGCCAAAGGCTTCGCCCGTGAGACGGCTCGTCACGCCGGTCTTGCCCATGCTCATCGTGATGATCGGGCGGTCAGCGTATTTTTCGGCCATGTCGACGGTCGCGGAAAGCACCGTGAGGACGTCCTGGCGGCAGGTGGGCATCAGCGCAATCTTCGGAATGTCAGCGCCGAGTTCCTGCATGCGGCGCAGGCGATAAATGATTTCGTCCTTGGCCGGCGTCTTGTGGAAGTCGTGGTTGGACATAATCACCTTAACGCCGCGGGCGTGGGCAGCGGCGATGGCGTTCTTAACGAGCTCGTCGCCCGTGAAGAGCTCGAGGTCGATCAGATCGACCAGGCCCGTTTCCGCAACAGCGATATTGAGGGCGATGTAGTCGTCGGCCGTCAGTTCGGCTTCGCCGCCTTCGTGCTTGGAGCGGAAGGTGAAGAGAATGGGCTTATTCGGGAAAGCGGCGCGCAGCGTCTTGAGCGCTTCGAGAACGGCGGCGGAATCCGTGACGGCAGCAAAGTGGTCGCCGCGCCATTCGAGAATGTCGAAGTCTGCAGCGGCGTAGGCGGCAGCTTCGGACTTCACGGCGGCGAGATCCTTGGCCATAAGCGAAACGATGATCTTGGGGGCGCCTTCGCCCACGGTGATGTTCTTGATCTGAACGGTCTTCATGACGATATTGAATGCAGCGGGGGATGAGCGGAGCGAGCACGAAAGCTCGGGCTGCTCGAATGGAGTGGGAGCGGCGGGCCTCCGAAAGCAGTTTCCCACATTGAGAGGCTGCTTCGGAGACATCCGCGGATTTGAGAGCTGATCTGGATTACTTGAATCCCATCTTTTCCTTCACGTATTCGATCGGGAAGTCTTCGCCCGTCCAGAGCTTGAACTGTTCCCAGCCCTGCCAGAGGAGCATGGCGTAGCCGTCGACCGTGGTGCAGCCGGCTTCCTTGGCCTGCGTGAGGAGCTTGGTGATATGCGGGTTGTAGACGCATTCCGAGACGACGAGGCCCGGACGCAGCCAGGAGACATCGCCCACGACGGAGAGTTCGTGCAGGGGCTTCATGCCGACCTTGGTGGCGTTGGTGAGCACGTCGGCGGAATCAATGGCAGCGCGGAAGGCGGCCGTGTCGTCGAGGTCGTGAACGGTAACGACGCAGTCGGTCTTTTCATTGACGCGCTTGGCAAAGGCATGAGCGCCTTCCCAGAATTCGTCCTTGCGGTTGAAGAGCTTGACTTCCTTGAAGCCTTCGACAGCGGCGCGGGCGCCGATGGCCGTGGCAGCGCCGCCGGCGCCGACGAGCACCATGGTCTTGCCTTTCGGGTCAAAGCCCGTTTCCTTGATGCCGTGGAGGTGACCCGTACCGTCGGTGTTGTAGCCGATCAGACGGCCGTCCTTATTGACGATCGTGTTGATGGCGCCGGCGAGTTCAGCGGCCGGATCGAGTTCGTCAACGTATTCGATGGCGAGCTGCTTGTTGGGCATGGAAACGCCCGTGCCGCGCATCTTCAGAGCACGAAGACCCTTGATGGCGTCGGGGAAGCTTGCATTGTCAACCTCGAAGGCCATGTAGCAGATCGGCAGGCCCATCTTTTCGAGGGCGCAGTTCTGCATCGTCGGCGAGAGGCTGTGGCGAATGGGGTAGGCCATGAGGCCGATCAGTTCATACTTAGCAGTAACTTCCATTTTGATTGCTCCTGGATAGAGAGGTGATTGGATGTCGCACCGGGCGTCAGGCAGCAAGCTTCTGACGAGGGTGTCCGGTGTCGCCCGAGCGCGGCATTCGTTAGGCGTTAGCCTGGAAAAGATGTTGACGGGGAGTTATTTGTTCGCGACGGCGCGTTCGCCCCAGCGCAGGTCGTTCTGAGGAATTCTGAAGACCGCGTAGTAGCGCTTGAAGAGGTAAATGGCCGAGAGGAAGGTGAGGACCGCGAGACCGAAGTCGAGCAGAATCACGTAGCGGATGCTGATCTGCGAGAGGTAGCCCGTCGCGAGCGGGATGACGAAGTTTGCGAGGCCGCCCATCATCATGTAGACAGAGGTCACCTTGGCTTTGCTGTCCGGGAAGAATTCCGCCATCACAGCCACGCCGAGCTGCAGGATGCCGCCCGCGGCTGAGAAGCCGATCAGGAAAGCGCCGGCCGTGCACACGAAGGGCGAGGGGTAGAGGTACAGAACCGCAGAGGCGACGCAGGCGATGAGGCCGTTGAGCGTCATGGCCCAGACGGAGCGCACCTTGCTCTTCAGAAGGTAGGCAAAGGCGAAGACGCAGACGAGCGAGCCGATGGAGTAGTAGGAGATCGTGGTGAGCGATTCGGCTTCCGTCATGCCGCCGAAGGCTGCGGCGTAGCGCGGCATCCAGACGGCGACCACGTAGAAAGTGGAGAAGGCGCAGACACCGAAGACAACCGCCACCAAACCTTCGAGCATCATCTTGGGCTTGGCGCGCATCTGCGGAACATCCGCACCGGCAGCGCCCGAGCCGCCCGTGCCGGGGAAGCGGCACTTGATGATGAAGAGCGAGAGCACGATCAGGATGGCGCCCGGGACAATAAAGGCCCAGCCGTACCAGAGGCCCGAAACCATGAGAAAGCTCACGCACATCGGATAGAGCATCTGACCGAAGGACACCATGGCCTTGAGCAGAATGACTGCGGAACTCGAAGCCTTCGGGAAGCATTCGATCATGGCCGGATAGCCGCCGGTGTCAATGGCTGAATTGGCCGCACCGACGCAGAAAGCCAGAATGAAGGCAATGGTGAGATTCGGGCTGTAGGGGATGCCGAGGAAAAAGAGAACGTAGAGGACGAGCCCGAGGAGGATCATCGAGCGGCGGCCAAACTTGTCTGAGAGTGCACCAAAGAAAAGGATGGTGACGAGACGGCCAAGGCCGATGCCGGAAATCAGGTAGGCGATGCCCGCGCTGTCGGTTGCGAATTTTTCTGCAAGAGCCGACATGTTCTGCGCGAGTGCGATGACGCTTGCACCGTGCAGGAAGTACGCGACGTAGATGCCGATCGCCGCGACGAGAAACGATGTGCTTCCCGCTGCGGAATTGGGTTTAGTCATAAAAGCGTTCTCCGGTTTTATTGAAGAGAAAATTAAAGGGTGTCTGCTTCAATACATTTGTATTGTTTAATCCGCAGCGGTTTTAAAAGTCATTTTTAATTGGCTTTATTCGCCGGTCGGATTACTTCCTTTGGACAGGAGAAATTATCAAAATGTGCAAAGCCTTTGGATAGGCAAGAAAATGTTTTGTTTGCCAATATTCCTGCACGGCCGAAACGCCGTCTGATGCGTTAAAAGGTTTTTAATGCCCTGAAAATTAAGGAAAACAGGGTCAGCGCAGGAATGAGCAAAAAGGACTTGAATAGCTCGAATCGTGCATGGAGGACTGGACAATCTTGCTTGGCCGAGGGGTGACCGGCCGGGGCCGAAGCCTGACGAGGGGCTTCAGAACCGGCGGGCGGGCCTCCTTTGGGCTCGAGTGGCGCACGGCTGTTCAAAACGGACGGGTCGTCCCTAAGTTGCTGAAAACCATTTGGTTTACCTGATCTATTTTCGATTTGATGAAGATGCCGCCCGGCAGCGGAGAGGAGCGTTCTTGTGTCCTATAGGTTCAAAGCGGGCCGGATGGCGCCCTCGAGAGCTGCATCTCTATATAGGGAAGCGGCGAAGTGAATCCAAAGACTCAAGGGGCTCAAGCAGCCGACAGAATGTCGCCGGCTGATTTGTAAACGACTGACAGGCTCGATTCCTGCACGGAAGGCGAAAGTGCTCAGCAGGCTGAAATTCTGTTAATTAATTGAAAAATAAACAAAATACGAAGAAACTATATTGCAGGCGCCGATGGCTATCTTGCACGGAGGATGGAATTGAGCTGCCCTTCAAAGTGAAATGGGCTCTTCTGAAGGAGGGGAGGACGCGCTTGGAGCGCCTTCGGACGAGTGTTTGAAAATGCCGGAAAACCGCCCCAATTAACTAGTACTGCAGGGGAATTGACACTAGATCGGCGGGATGACGGTGCTGTGCCTTTGGGGGGAACTGGAACGTGCTCTTCAGTGGTCGGCGGCTTGAAGTGCATGGATCCCTGACCGGTGAGGGAGATCGGAGGCGAGCTGACGTATTTTGCTCCCTGAATAAAGGTTTCGTCTGGCGAAAATTTAGAAAAAACAAAGGAATGCTCTAATTTCACCGAATGTCGGCGGGGGTGAAGCAGGCCATCGCGTGCAAGATAATTTAAACGAAAAACAAATATGGCTCTCGTCAAGATTGTTTTTGAAGAGCACTATTTGCATCGATCGAAATGCGGTGCGAGCAAAAACAGCTCAATCCTTAAATGATCTAGTTTATTTAGCGGCGGCAAAAGCTTCAGATCTCACCATGATGCTCTGGGGTAAAGCTGCGTAATTTCTGAACCCCAAGGAGTCATTATGCATATCGTCTCGTGCTTCAAGGTCGTTCCCGAAGAGCAGGACATTGTTGTGACGCCCGATCAAAAACTTAGTTTTGATCGTGCGGATTTCAAAATCAGCCAGTTCGATCTGAACGGCATTGAAGCTGCTGTACAGCTCGCCGGTGAAGGCGACGTGGTGACGGCGCTCTCCGTCGGCGGCAAGATCCTCGAAAACTCCAAGCTTAAAAAGGATGTGCTTTCGCGCGGTCCTTCCGAACTGTGCCTGGTCAAGGATGACGCTGCGTTTGAAGGCGCGCTTGCTGAAACGACCGCCTCGGCGATTGCCGCCGCCGCCCGCACGACCGGTTTTGATCTGCTGGTGTTCGGTGAAGGCTCTGGCGACCTCTACGCTCAGCAGACCGGTCTTCTGGCCGCCCGTATGCTCGGCGTGCCCTGTGTGAATGCCGTGAGCAGCATTGAAAAGACCGATGCAGGCATCCGCGTAGAGCGCTCGCTTGAAAATGAAGTCGAAGTCATTGAACTCCCGCTTCCGGCTGCCGTCTGCGTCACGAGCGACATCAATGTTCCCCGCATCCCCACGATGAAGGCGATTCTCGGCGCCGGCAAAAAGCCCGCCAAGACCCTTTCGACGGCGGACATCGGCTGGAGCGCTCCGGTGAAGACCGTTGAGCTCGATGCCATTGAGGTGCCTCCGCGCAAAGAACGTGCTCACGAGGTCCTCGAAGGCGATTCCGCTGTGGCCGATTTCGCTGCCCGCATCAAGTCCGCCCTCAAGTAATAAGTCATCACGGAGATAAGAGTCATGAGCAAAATTCAAACTGTCTGGGTCTACGCGGATGCTGCTGAACGTTATGCGGATCTGATCGCCGGCGCGCGCCGCTTCGGCGCCGTGGTGAATGCTGTTGTGCCGTGCGAAAGCTGCGCTGCTGAACTTCGTGCCTGCGGTCCGGCGGCCGTCTATAACCTTGGCCTTGCCGAAGGCGAAGCCATTGAGAACTACGCGGAAACGATCGCTTCGCTCGCGCAGGGCGAAGGCAATCTGTTCCTTTTTGATGCCACTCGCCGCAGCAAGGCGCTTGCTGCCGGCGTAGCTGCTAAGCGCGGCGCCGGTCTCGTCAACGATGCACTGAGCCTCGAAGCCGGTGACGCTGTGAAGGCCACCTTCCGCACCTACGGCGGTCTCGCTGCCGCGGCTGTCCGTATCGTTTCCGCTGACGCCGTGGTAACGGTCGGCGCGGGCGTCTTTGAACCCGAACCGGCAGATGCGTCGGCCGACATCCCTGTCATTGCGGTCGAGAAGGTCGCTCCGGCGGCCGCGATCGTCGTTAAGGAACGCCGTGCGAAGGCTGCCGCGAGCGTTGACCTCACGAAGGCCAAGCGCGTCATCGGCATCGGCCGCGGCATTGCCAAGCAGGAAGACATTGCGATGATCGAAGCCTTTGCCAAGGCTATCGGCGCCGAAATCGGCTGCTCCCGTCCGATCGCCGAAGGCGAGCACTGGATGGAACGCGAACGCTATATCGGTGTTTCCGGCACGCAGCTCAAAGCTGACATCTACATTGCGCTCGGCATTTCCGGCCAGATTCAGCATATGGTCGGCGCCGCCGACTGCGGCGTGATCCTCGCGGTCAACAAGGATAAGAACGCGCCGATTTTCAAGGATGCCGATGCCGGCATCGTGGGCGACCTCTACAAGATCGTTCCGGAACTCACCCGCGCGCTTTCCTAAGCGGCGCTGAGTTCACCGCAAAGGGCACCCCGCCGCGGGGTGCCCGCGACCCCACCTGCAACCCCTAATTTAAGGCGCCGGGCGTCTGCACTCGATGCCGGCAGCTCTCAAGTGCTCAGCACTGCCTGAGCTGCTGCCCAACAGCATCCGTCCGCGCTGTATCAACCATGTCCGAAGAAAAATTCGACGCCATCGTAGTCGGCGCCGGCGTAGCCGGCTGCGTGGCCGCCTACGTTCTTGCCAAGGAAGGGCTTGACGTTCTCGTGATTGAGCGCGGCAATTATGCCGGCAGCAAAAACATGACGGGCGGCCGTCTCTACGCCCACAGCCTCGAGCGCGTCATGCCGGGCTTCGCTGAGGAAGCGCCCGTTGAGCGCCTTGTGACCCGTGAGAAGATCTCCTTTATTACCGACGATGACTCGGTGACGCTTGACTATCACACGGGCGAAGCGTTCTCCGCGGAGGCGGCATCCTACACCGTGCTGCGCGGCAAATTTGACCAGTGGCTTCAGGAAAAGGCCGAGTCCGAGGGCGCCCAGTTCATTCCGGGTATTCGCGTCGATCGGCTGCTTCAGGATGAAACCGGCCGCGTGACCGGCGTTCAGGCGGGCGAGGACGAGCTTCTCGCCGAATGCGTGATTCTTGCCGACGGCGTTAATTCTCTTCTGGCCCAGTCGATCGGTCTGCTGCCGAAATATCACGCTCACCAGTACGCCGTCGGCGCTAAAGAAGTCATTGGCCTCTCTAAGCAGGTCATCAATGACCGCTTTGGTCTGAGCGACGGTGAAGGCGCTGCCTGGCTCTTTGCGGGCTCTGCTTCGGCCGGTCTGATGGGCGGCGGCTTCCTCTATACCAATGAAGACTCCATTTCACTCGGTGTGGTCTGCGGACTCGGCGATATTGAAAAGTCGCCCAAGACCGTGCCGCAGATGCTCGAGGATCTGAAGAATCATCCGTCGGTTAAGCCCTTGATTGAGGGCGGCGAACTGCTCGAATATTCCGGTCATCTCGTCCCCGAAGGCGGCTATGACATGGTGCCTGAAAAGCTCGCCGCAGACGGCGTGCTGATTACGGGCGATGCTGCGGCCTTGTGCATCAATCTGGGCTTCATTGTGCGCGGCATGGATTTGGCCGTCGCCTCTGGCGAATGCGCGGCTCGGGCCGTGATCGACGCCAAGAAGGCGGGAGATTTTTCTGCTGCCGGACTGGCCGGCTACCGGCGTCGTCTCGAAGAGAGCTTTGTGCTTCGCGATATGAAGCAGTACCGCAATGTGCCGCACCTGATGGAGAATCCGCGTCTTTTCTCGGACTACCCGAAGATGACCGCGGGCATCATGCGCGACCTTTTCCGCTACGACGGTTCGCCGGTCCCGCCGGTTCGCAAGAGCCTCTGGCAGCGCGTTAAGGCTGCCGGCGTTATGAATCTCCTTAAAGACGGCTACGGTTGGGGGAAAGCACTGTGAGCACGAAGGAAATTAAGTTCGTCAACGTGGACGAAAAGCTCGGCAAAGACAAGTTCTTTGTGGATGAGGAAAATGCGCACATCGTGCTCTGCGATGAGCCCGACCGCAAAGAATTCCGCAAGCTCGTGAAGGCTTGCCCGGCCAATCTCTATAAAGAGGCCGACGACGGCACGATCAGCTTTGACTGCGCCGGCTGCCTTGAATGCGGCACCTGCCGCGTCCTCTGCGGCGACACGATCCTCAAGAAATGGGAATTCCCGCAGGGAACCTTCGGCGTCGAATTCCGCTTCGGCTAAGCCGGCGTCTCCGGGGCTGAGCCTCGATTCTCCTAGCCGCCCGGCCTGCGGATTCCTCGGCGCAGGCCGGGCCGGTTTCTTCTCCAAGCCTTCCATTTGCATACCGCTCAAGTCATGCGTCCTGAATACACGATTAATCCCGAACGCCGGGCGCTCTATCGCCGTCAGGGCTTTTGGGGCGACGCCACGCTCGCTGATTATTGGCATCAGTCCGTGCGTGCTGTGCCCGACCGTACCTGTGTTGTTGACAGCCAGGGCGGCCGATACACCTACGCTCAACTCGACAAGAAGGCGCAGCGTCTGGCCGGCTGGATGCGCACGATCGGCGTCGGCCGCGGCGACGTGGTGGCGCTTAATCTGCCGGGCTGGGCGGAATTCACCATCGCTTATGTTGCGGCCTTAAAGCTCGGTGCCATCGCGATGCCACTTCTGCCCGCATGGCGCGAGGCGGAACTCTCCTGGGCGCTCGATTGGTGTGAAGCCAAGGTGGTCTTTACCGCTACGGCTTTCCGCAAAAGCCGCCCGATTGAAATGCTTGCCAAACTCGCGCAGCACCTGCCGAGGCTTTCTGCTGTTGTGGCCGTGGAAAAAATGGCCCCGCTTGCCCCATCGCTGCGTTCGCAGGAGGGCGTTTATGCGTTCGAGGATGTCATTGCCGGCGCGGAACCGCTCCTCACGCCGATTCCCGCTGATGCCGATGAAGTCGCAGCAGTGCTCTTCACTTCAGGCACGGAAGGACGCCCCAAGGGGGTGATGCTCACGCACAACAACATTCTCGCGAGCGAACGCGCCTATGCAGACCGCCTCAATCTCACGTGGCGGGATGCTTTTCTGATGCCCGCTCCGCTCGGGCATGCGACCGGGTTTCTCCACGGGGTGACGCTGCCCTTCATTCTGGGCGGCAAGAGTCTGCTTCTCGATATTTTCCGCGCAGATGACTGCATGAATCTCTTTGAGGCCGAGAAAGCGACCTGCGTCTTGGGGGCGACGCCATTTGTCTTCGATATCCTCGAAGAGCTCCGGCAGCATCCGCGGGATTTGTCCTCGCTGCGCTTTTTCCTCTGCGGCGGCACCACCATTCCGCCTAAGCTCTTTGAGGACTGCCGGCCTTTCGGCATTCGGCTCTTATCCATTTACGGCTCGACCGAGTCTTCGCCGCATTCGCTGGTGCGGCTCAACGACACGCGCGAGCATACGGAAGAAACGGACGGGTGCGCAGTCGACGGCGTGGAGATCCGCGTTGTGGACGACAACCGGCATGAAGTGCCGCACGGCCAAGAGGGCGAAGAGGCGTCCCGCGGTCCGCAGGTCTTTGTGGGGTATTGGGGAGAGCCTGAGATGACCGCACGGGCGCTTGACGCGGACGGCTGGTACTATTCCGGCGACTATTGCCGCACGGATTCAGAGGGCCGCTACATCCGCATCACCGGCCGCAAGAAGGACATTATTGTGCGCGGCGGCGAGAATATTTCGAGCCGCGAAGTCGAAGACATTGTGCTCGAATATCCCGGCGTGCGGGAGGCCGCCGTAGTGGCTATGCCCGACGAACGTCTGGGCGAGCGCAGCTGTGCGTGCGTAAGCATGCGGCCCGGCGCCCCCGCCCTGCATCTGACGGACCTCGTCGCTTTCTTTGACGGCCGGCGGGTGGCCAAATATAAGTTCCCGGAATATCTCGTGGTGCTCAATGCGCTGCCCCGGACGTCTTCGGGTAAGCTGCAGAAATTTGCCCTGGCTCGAATGGTTCGTGAGCGTGTGGCAGCCGGTCAGCCCTCGGATTAGTCGGCCGCACTGTCACCGCCCTGATGATGAAAGTGAGGCATAACGAAGGCAAACTCATTCTGTCTTTGTGAGCGAAAGACTTGGAGCCTCTCAATGACTTGAGAGGCTAAGTCGAGCCGCTTCTTGACCGGCAATCCTGCCGAAGACGACGCAGGCCAAAACGCCGTTCCCGCCGGGGCGGCTTTTGCCGTGAAGATTTCCGACGGTTTCGCCTGCCGCAAAAAGACCCAAGAGGGGCTCCTCGGATTGATCCAGAACGCGGGCCTGTGTGTCAATGGCAACGCCGCCCTCGGTTGAATGGATGTTGAGCCGCTCTTCACCGTAATAAAAGGGCGGTTCATCGAGCGCTTTAAGCATCGTCGTTTTGCCAAACGCCTCATCGCGTCCAATGCGAACTGAATGGTTGTATTGCCTGACGGTCTCTTCCAATACCGCAGGACTGCAGCCAATGCCTTTGGCAGCCTCATCGAGCGTCGCGGCTTCACGCACCGCGCCGGTCATCAGTTTGAGCGAGAAGTCGTTGTTTTTCACTGTCCCGGAGTCCGTGAGCACCCACATCTTTCCGTCGGGGAGGTTTTGCAGGGCTTGGCGCAGCGCGAGCCAGGACGCTCCTTCATCGATGAAGCGTCTGCCTTCTTTGGTGAGGTAGATGTCGCCGCCGACATAACCCGTCACTCGGCCGCCGTTATAGGGGACGAGCAGAACGGAGTCCATATTGACGATCTTTGCTCCGACGGCGCGTGCCATGAGAATGCCGTCGCCGGCCGCACCGTCGGTCAGAATGCCGCGCGTATTGGCCGAACTGCGCAGCGTTGCCGCATAAGGGCCAAGCGCATTTTCAAGCAGGGCTGTATTGGCGGCAAAGCCGCCCGTAGCCAGAATCACGGCATGCGCTCTGGCTTCGAAGGCCTGACAGCCCCGGCAAACGCCCGCAGCACCGACAATATGACCGTTCTCGGTGATGAGGCGTTCAGCACGATGCCCAAGCAGAATCTTCACATCCAGCCGGTGCGCACACTCGAGGAGCGCCATCACATAGTCGTATCCGGCCCGCACAGGGCTTGAAATGTGACCCCTGCGCTGAAAGGATGAATAGGATTCGAAGACTTGATCGCTCCAATGCACGCCGTGCGCTTCGAGCCACTGAAGCACCTCTGAAGAGGATTCGGCAAGCCGCCGCATCAGAATGGGGGAGGCGGTGTCTCCTCCTACCTGCAGCGACTGCTTCTCCATCAGCGCCGGCGAATCCGTGATGCCAAGCGGTTTCTGCCGCTTGGGATCGACGGCATTGAAGTAGCCGCTTGACATGATTGAATGCCCGCCGATCATCACATCTTTTTCGAGAATAAGCACCCGCCGGGCGCCGGCTTCACGCGCAGAAACCGCTGCACTCAAGCCTGCCAATCCCGCTCCGACGACAATTACATCGGCTGCGGCGAGGATTTCCTGAGGCCCGCACCAGGAGGGGCCGGCTGATAATCCCAAAATGCCGGCCAAGAGCTGACGTCTGGTGATCATGCTCACTGCTCCAAGGAGTTTTCCGCACGCGCAAGAAACTGCGACGCAGCCAAAATCGTATTGACGCCAAGTTTTTGAAAAGCATTGGCGCGGTACATCTTCACGGTCGTCACGGAGATGCCGAGAAGATCCGCAATTTCTTTGTTTTGCATTCCTTTGACCGCAAGATCAATGACTTCACGTTCTCTTCCGGTGAGTGACAGCACCTGAAGCTCCATACGGCGGCGGTCATGCTCACGCTTAAAGGCATCGAGAGACCATGCGACGGCAGTACGAACTTTGGCGAGCAGCGCTTCAGGTTCAACGGGTTTTTCCAGAAAGTCGACTGCGCCGTTTCTCATGGCATGTACGGCGGTGCCGATGTCGCCATGGGCGCTCAAAAAAATGATCGGCAGCATTGGTTTGCGTCTCAGAAGCAGTGCGCGCTGAACCTCCAGACCTGATCGGTCCGGCATGCGGTAGTCCAGAATAAGGCATCCCGGAGCGCTTAGATCCTCTTCATCGAGAAAACGTTCTGCGCACGGCCATACGCGGACTTCAGGGAAAAATGTTTCGAAGAAAAACTTCTGTGAAGCCAGAAAAACTTCATCGTCATCAACAATTCGAATGACTGGACGGGCCGTTTCAATTTCAGCGGTTTGCATCATGATTCGCGCTCCTCGAATGCAGTGCCGCTGAGAGAGAGCTTCAGCGGAAAACGCACGATGGCGAGCAGGCCGCGTTCAGGCTTGCGCTCAAAGACGAGCATGGCATCGGATCGTGCGGCGATGGAACGGGTTATTTCAAGGCCCAGACCCAGACCGTCCGGTTTCATGCTCGTTTGTGCATGCGAGAGTTTGAGGAATTCCGCATCGCTCAGAGCAGGGCCGTTGTCTTCCACCGTGAGCTGAACTTCAGATGCTGAGCGTTCAATGCGGATGCGGATGTAGGGCGTCTCTTCGTGCGTCTGTGCCTGCGCCGCGTTCCGGATGAGGTTGAGCACGAGGAGTTCGAGTTCGAGTTCATCGGCCACCACCCAGACATTTTCCGTTTCTGTCACCTCCACCGGAATACGCCCGCCTTCGCCGTTTCGATAAACAAGCACTGCTTTGCGGACAGCTGCCGACAAGGAACACGGCGCGGCAGACACCGGTCGATGCTTAGCATATTGCCGCACGCGGGAGATGATCTCTGAGATGCGTTCGGATTCCGCTCGAATGGTGCAAAGTCCGGCTGCGCATTCCGGGTGCGCTTTAAGCAGGCCGCCCAAACGGACGGAAAGCGCCGCCGAGAAGTTGATGATGGAGGCAACGGGCTGCTTCAGTTCATGGGCAATCATGCTCGAAAGCTGAGAAACCGCCCCGACACGCTCGACCTCGCCCAATTGTTTTTGCAGTTCGCGGATGGACTGCGCGTTGGCGTCACGCTCCATAAGCGCGTCCGAAAGCTCCTTTGTTCGCCTTCTGACGAGCACATGCACACGCAGTTCATTGAGGAGGAAGAGCACCATCAGCGCAGCAGCGAAGAGGAGCGGCCCTTTGTACCGCTCAATCACTGCGTGAACTGAAAAATCCCGAAGAAAAGCGTAGGGGCCGAGCCGCAGCGTACGGTAGAGCTCGTTAAGCGCGCGAAAATCTCCGGCCGCCCACCATTCGAAGTCATTTGTGTTCGGCATGGTGAGCAGACCGATGGATACCTGACGGACGTCTTCGGGCGAAGCGGTTCCCATGGATGCCACAACCCAATCCGGATAGAGTGCGCTTGAGCGCCGGCAGGCAAGTTCGGGCGAAGTCTGCTCATGAACTACCCGCAGGAGCCCCTTCTCCAGTGCGCCGACTGATTCAAGCCGCTCGAGCATGCACGCAGGAATAACGCCGACATCAGCGCTGCCCTTCATGAGACTGCGGACGATGTCAGGAAAAGGAAACTGAAGAAAGATCGTCTCGCTGAAGAAATGCTCCGGGTCGTATCCTCGGGCCTGGATCTCGCCAAGCGCGGCAAGCCACCCGTCCACTGAGTAGGGTGTTCCGGCTGCAATGCGGACACCTTCGAGATCCGCAAGGGACTGAAGATCAGTGCGGTCTTCACGAACGACGAACGCGGCTGCCACGCCTCGAGACGGGTCTGCAGCTTCCGAGCGCTTGCGCGTGGCGAGCAGCCTCAGGTCATTCGTTTGAGCAAGCGTAAGGTAGAGCCCGCTCGGAAGGATCAGGAAGTCTGGATGCAGGCGTTTAACGTCGCGTGCAGCGTTGATGGCGGAGATGGTCTCAAAGGCAATGTTCCGTCCGGGGAGCGCTTGACGGATAACGGCTCCTGTCGCAACAAAAAGGTGATCGCGCAGCCCGGGCTCAAGCGTTTCAGCCATGGCAATGACGATGGACTTCTCTTCAGCCTCGGCATATCCGGGACGAGGAAGATTGGCCAAAAAGAAGGCTGCCGTGAAAACGGAAACGGTAAGGAAACGACTGAGCATCAGGCAATGATAGTGGACTCATGCAGGTTTCCTCACCTCCGCCGGTACGTGAGGAAAACCTCACCTCACGCGGGAGATGCCTCTCGTTCAGGGCTCTCCATAGACTGCTTGGCAAATGCAGAGCGAAGCGCTTCAGTCAGGATGAAGCAAAAAACGCTCAGCAGTATGGAGAAAGGAGAAACACCATGCAATCAACTCGACGCCATCTCTTCAAACTCGCCGGCGGCGCGGCGCTTCTGTCCGGTCTTTCTGCTGTGCAGGCCGCGGTTCCCCGCAGCAGCATCGAAAAATTCGATGAGCAATACGATGTCGTTATCGTTGGCTCGGGCTTTGCGGGACTCACCTGTGCGCTTCGGTGCGCCGAGAAGAATTACTCGGTGCTGCTGATTGAGAAAATGACGATCCTCGGCGGCAATTCGCTCATCTGCGGCGGCAACTTTGCCTGTCCGGGCAACCCCAATCAAAAGAAGCTCGGGATCAAGGATTCCCGTGAAATCTTTATCGGCGACTGCACCAGAGACGGCCTTGGAATCAACCATGTCGAACTGCTCGATGTCATCTATGACCGCTGCAACGATGTCGTGGCGCTCCTGCGCAAATACGGCTGCACGGTAGATGATTCCCATCTTGGCATCAGCAGCGGTCATACTGCGGCCCGAATCATTGAGTCAACGACAAGCGACGGTTCCTGCTATGTCCTGCCGATGCTCAAAGCGCTCAAAGGCATGAAGAATGTCACGATCATGAACCGCACGAAAATGGATTCCTTTGTGATCGATGATACCGGCCGAGTGGTGGGCATCGCTGCGCGCACCAAATACAGCTTCAACTCCAAACTTGCGAGCGATGACGCAGACAATACGTCCGGTGAGCAAAAGTTCTACGGTGCCAAGCGCGGCGTGATGCTTGCCGCAGGCGGTTTCTCCCGCGATACGTGGTTCCGTCAGATGCAGGATCCGCGCGTGCAGCCGACCATGGATTCAACCAACCAGCCCGGCGCCACTGCAGGGGCGCTCACCGCCGCCTTAGACATTGGTGCCGCACCGATTCAGATTTCTTGGCTGCAGTTCCTCCCGTCATGCAATCCTGATGAGCCCGGGTACGGCATTTCGGCAAACTTCATCGAACACGCCTGCTACCGCTACGGCATCATCGTGAATCCCAAGACGGGCAAGCGTTTCGTTAACGAGCTCGCGGGCCGCCAGCCTAAAACGGAAGCTATGTTCGCCGTCATCGGCAAGGATGAAAACTATCCGGTGGCGATCGGTGACTCAGCGGCGGCTAAGGCCGTGAATCCTGCGTTCCTCACGGCTCCGCTCGAAAAGAAAACCGTAAAGGTATTTAACTCTATTGATGAACTCGCTGATTTTTATAAGATTGACCGCAAAGCGCTGCGTGACACGATTGAGCAGTACAACGCTGCCGTTAAGAGCGGGAAGGATGAAGCCTTCGGCAAACCGATGAATGTGACGAATGGAATTGATGTATCCAAACCGCCTTTCTATGCCGGCCGCGTTTGTCCGAAGATCCATCACACGATGGGCGGCGTTCTGATTTCGCCCAAAGGCGAAGTCATCCACATGCGCACGCATAAACCCATCCCCGGTCTTTATGCCGGCGGCGAAGTCACGGGCGGGGTTCATGGAGCGAGCCGTCTCGGTACCGTCGGCATCATCGATGCTCTGACATTCGGCATGGTGGCGGGCGAAAACATTTAAATGGCCGCTCAGCGGAGGCCGAAACTTTAACCTAAAGGATGGATGCATCCGGACCGCCAACGGTCGGCTCCATAGGAGGCGCATAAAAGAATGGGAGGCAGCGTTTTGTCAGTCAGCGCTGTCTCCCATTTGCAGGGTGAAAATAATGCGTCAGATAGGGGCGCAAAGCCTATTGCTTTCCAAACGATCAGTCTTCGGACGCTTCGTCGGGATGCTCTCCCGAACTCTTGCCAAAGCGCCGACGGTACTCCGAAGGCGAGCAGCCGACGTGGCGCTGGAAGAGTTTGGAGAAGTGATAAGTATTTTCGTAGCCGATATGCCAGGCGATTTGGTTGAGACTCTGCGTGGTCGTAGTTAGCGCAAACTTTGCTTCGGTAATGCGCCGTTCAATAACGTAGTTGATGGGCGATACCCCGTATTCGCGTGCAAATTCATGAGCGATATAGCTCACTGACGCGCGAAAGCGTTTGGAGAGCGCCTCAAGGGTGATCTTTTCTCGATAGTTTTCGTTGAGGTAAACAAGCACCTCTCGGATCAAGGCGTTCTTGAGCTGCTTGTCTTTCCCGGGACGAGCTGCAAGTTTGAAGTTTTCGCGGAAAAGAACGGTTAGCAGCGTGGCAATCAGATTGCCGAGAATGTCAACGAGAGGATTGGCCTGGGTTACAAGCGTGTCAAATTCGCGAAAGAGCGTGCGGATGGTATCTACGCCGAGCGCTGCGTGAACGACCGGAACAGAGTCCGGTTCAAGAATGAGGGACTCTCCTCGAACGTCGTGAAATTTGAAGCCGTAGACGGCGCAGGTGAATGTTTTTGCCGGATCAGCGTCACTTGAAGCAAGCATATGGAATTTGCCGTGCTCCAAAGCGATGATGTCGCCGGCATGAGCCACGTATTTGTTGGCATTGACCATCACCTCTACCGTGCCTCGTTCGACCCAGATAAGCTCTGTTTCGTTTTCATGCATGTGGTAGCCCGAAGCCCAATGCGGATCGTCACTGACAACATAGCGCATAACGCGGGGCGTTTTGCCGCTTTCAAAATGCATGACGCCTTGAGTCTGGAAGACATGTTGGTACATGGTTCTGATGGCCGATGAAATTGAGATGTGTTTAGCCTACAGGGAAGAGAACGGTAAACCGTGTATACCGTTGCTCTGCACTTAATTCAAATCAATAGCCTGCGCATGACGGCTTCTCCAGGCAATAAAGGCGGCGAGCAAGATGCCGCATCCGGAGATGATGACGTCAAATTTGAAGATCTCATGGATAGACCATTCGCGGACGATCCAAGCCGTGATGAGCGGCATGGTGAAATTGGAGATGCTTCCCGCACTGTAATAGATGCCTGTGGCCCGGCCTCTGGCCCGAGGAAACTGAGAAGCCATCATGGCGAGGCCAAGCTGTACAACGCCGCCGGCGGCGGCAAAGCCGAAAATGAATGAGAAGCCGAACATCACGGTCGGCGACGGGAAAAAGCAGGCGACGGCGAGCGCGAGCGTTGAGACAGTGGTGCAGCCGAGCAGCATCATCTGCGGAGACAAAAATGTCCGCAGTGCGAGCGAAGAGCAGAACACCCCGGCAAGGGATCCGGTGGTGTATATCGAGAGCAGTTTGAGCGCCTCAGAATAAGGCATCCCGGCAACGGATTCCCCGTACTGCGCGAGCCACTGACTCACAATGTAAAAAGTGGCCATCGCGGTGTACCCAAAGAGGGTGTAGCTGATGAGCTCGGGCATCGCGATGCGGCTGCTGCGCTTCAGTTTGAGCTTCGCCTCGGGGTCATTGAGCTGCGCGAGCTCAGCGGCAAGAGGCTCGCCGAGGCGTGTGGGCTGATCGGGAACCTTAATGGGCATCCAGAAGAGCACGCAGAAGTTGAGTGCAAGGATGGCGGCTGCAATGAGAAGACTCCAGCCAAACCACAATTCATGAGCGACCAAAAAACTCAGAATGAGCGGGAGCGAAAACTGCCCCGCTGCGACAAACGCTTTGACCAGAATGACTGCCGGTCCCGGTGCCTTCGGGAAGAGTTCCATCAGACGAGGATAGGTGCCGGCATCGAGCAGACTATTGGCTGCGCCGGCTAAGAGTCCGAAGAAATAAGCCGTTCCGACATCATGCGTAAAAAGCAGGCCGATGAAGAAAGTGAGATAAGTGACAGTGCCGAGCAGCACGAAGGGACGCCGGCCGTATTTGTCTGAAAGCGAACCCGCCAAAACCAGGAGCGCAAGACGGCCCAGACCCAGCGAGGAAATCACGACGGATACGCCTGCAGCATCGGTCTGCCACTGCACTTCGAATTCGTGAACGTTGAGGCTCATCACGAGAACGCCGATGCCGTGTACCAAGTAGTTGAGGTACAGACAGAAAGCGCCGAAGTATTTTTTCGCAGACATTAAGACGATCTCCTCTCTGGGCCTGCGAATGCTGCCGGCTTGGGTGCCGTTTTCGCTTCCCGCCCGAGGGGGAGGTACGGTCTGAATAGTTTGGTTTGAGCAAAGGCCGGAAACACCGCCTTTAGCTGTGTTCCTGCGCTTTGTCTCTATCCAAAGTTGATCCGGTATGTCGTTCGTAAGCCGGAGGAAATTGTCGACTGCAGAGCAGGTGTGCCTCTACCTCGAGCTGTGCATGCCGGCACAACAAAACTGCACGATGCATAACGAGGGGAACGGATGCTCGGCGGCGATTAAATCACGACGAGACAGCGCATTTTATTGAAAAATAGGCAAGTATACAAATAGGGCTGAAAGGATCGTGTTTGCCCTCCGGCGGGAGGTAATCTCAAAAGTGAAAGGGGGTATGCTGCAGAATAGTTCAACAATGCGGCGTAGTCCGGAGTGCGGGAGGTGCTAAGGAGTGCTCTCCTTTTGCCGGAAGGAGAGACCTTAGACCGTGCTAGTTAGGATGACCTAGCGTGGTCAAAAGAGAGCTTCGCGTCGGCATTTGAAAAATCAGCATGACTCGCCATGCAGCAAGCCTCCAACATAAAGAAACCCGCATCCCATTTCGAGAGGCGGGTTTAGGCTCTGGCGGCAGGCTTCGAGGCTGCCGCCGGCAGAGGCGCTGCGGAATCAACGCCAGGCAGAATCCAAAATCGATACGGTGTCTTCAAAAGTGAGTGCAACGGCATCCTGCTCAAAGAGCGCGGCGCCGACGCTTCGCGCCTTGGCGGCAAGCTTCGGGATGTCGTCGCGCGTAATGCCGTAGTCGCTCATCTTCAGGTCGGCTACGCCGCAGGCGATCTGAAGGTCATGGAGGGCGCGCAGGAAGTCATCCGGATGAACGGCATCCTTGACGCCGAGTGCATGAGCGAGCTCGATAAAGCGCATCGAGTTGGCTCCGGTCTTGATCATGTGACTGAAATAGGCGATCGACAGCATAATGAGGCCGGCGCCGTGCTGCATTTCGGGGCATTCGCCTGAGAGGGCATGCTCGAGAGCGTGCTGGCTTGTCAGCCGGCAGCAGGCCATGACATAGCCGCCGAGGGTATTGGCGATGGAAACATGCTCGCGGGCTTCGAGGTCATGGCCGTCCTTCACCGCACGGGCAAGACCCGATGCGATGTGGCGCACGGCCTCAAGCGCAAACATATCGGACATGTAGTTGGGACGCTTCGTGAGGTAGCCTTCAACGGCATGAAAGAGCGCGTCAAATCCCTGATAGGCCGTGAGCTTGGGCGGCACTGAGAGCGTGAGTTCGGGATCTACCACGGCGAGTACGGGGTAAAGGCCGGGATGGCCGCCAAAACCGATTTTTTCTTTGGTTTCGGGGTTGGAAATAACGCCGCCGCCGTCGACTTCGCTGCCGGTGCCTGCAGTGGTGGAAATGGCCACGATGGGGAGCGGAGCAATTTCAATGCGCTTGCGCCCGCCGGTCCCCTGAGGCACATAGTCCCAGAAGTCGCCGGGGTTGGTCGCCATCATGGCCACGGCTTTGCCGCAGTCCATGACGGAGCCGCCGCCCAACGCAATGACAAAGTCGCACTCGGCTTCACGGGCGGCAAGCGCGGCTTTCATGACATTGTCAACAACGGGATTGGACTCCACCATCGGGCAGTACACATATTGAGCGCCTGCGCGCTCAAGCGCTTTCATGGTGCGCTCAAGTGCACCGGTGCGTTCAGCGGATTTCCCGCGAGACGTGAGCAGAAGCGCCTTCTTGCCGGGAAGCTTTTCGTCACCCAAGGCGTCAAGCCGGCCGGAGCCGAAAATAAGACGAGTGGGCGTCTGGAATGTGAACTTCATATGAAAGGCCTCCAATGGAATCGATTCTGAGTGTTGGGCAATCTTTCCCGCGGGGCGGCAGCTGTTTGAGGGAGCCGCTCAGGCGAATATACAAATAATAGTGAAGCCGCCGTCGATCGGCGTCACGCAAAACGGCGGGTTGTCAGTTTGGACGTCTGAATCAAGCGGCGGCTGCGGCAGCTGCCGGCAACGGCTGTGCGTATCACTTTAGGCATAAGCCAGCAGAACAAATGGGAGGGGGCAGCGGCAGGTAAAGGATTATATGTAAGGGTAACCCATACACCTAATTCGATTATATACAAGCATTATTGATCCGATATGCGTCCTGACTGGACCTATCTACTTTTAGGCAATATCTCAAACGTATACTGGGACAGGCGTTTCCAGGGGGGTATGCAGTTGAAAATTCGGATTTACCCTTGTAATATTCGCGTCACAAATGCGAATGATTCGCATAAGTATATTTATTTAGCTGCAACCTCCCTCGAAATTGTTTATGAAGTAAACAATAGTGACTCGGGAGAGGGGGCCTAACGATTGAATCCCATGAAAATCTCTCAGTCCCTTCGCAAGTTTGCCGCTGATGAAAGCGGCGTTACCGCTATCGAATACGGCATTCTGGCTGCAGCGATGGCTGCGGCCGTCGGCTACATCTTCTCGTCGGACGGCGCATTCATCTCAGCGCTGCGCGACAAGTTCCAGCAGATTGCAGACGATATTTCCGGTGCCGGCAAGAACGTCAGCATTAAGTAACTAAGCGGCAGGCTGCACTGCAAAATGAACGCGCTGGGCGTATGGGGGCAGTTCTTCAGCATGGCCATTCTGGGGTTGGTTCTCTGGGCGGCTGTGTCGGATCTGCTTTTCCGACGCATACCGAATGCGGCAGTCGTCTCTATCGTCCTTGTCGAGGCAGCGGCGCTCGCGGCAGCTTCGCTCGCGGGAAATGGAACTGCGGCGCTCGGTCTTCTGCAAAGCGGTTCAGTTTGGGCTGTGGGCGTGCTGATTGCGGGATTTCTTCTTTATCTCACCGGAAGGATGGGAGCGGGCGACGTAAAGCTTGCTGCCGTCCTTTCTTTTTGGGCGGGGTCTGAGGCGCTCCTCTTTTTGATTCTTCTCTCGCTCGTCGGCGGACTCATGGTTTTGGGTCTTCCGATCTTGCGAATGATTGAAACAAAGACAGGGTTTTGGGCGGAGCGTTTGGCGGGGGCTTTGGGCCGGCCGCTTGAATGCACGCCGATCGGTCTCCTCGGCGGTGAGGCTCAGAAGGGGCTTCCCTACGGGCTCGCCATAGCGGCAGGTTTTGCTGCAGTGCAGTTCGGCGTTTTCTCACACATTTTCTAAGTCTTCTTCGAGATGGTTTGAAACTTTCCGGCAGCTCCGGCTGCGGGAAGGCAGGGGCCTTGTGCGCTCAAAAAACGGACCAGACCGTCGGGATTCCACGCGACATCAGGAATGAGATCGTGAAAATCAAAACTTCTTCTCTACTGCTTCTCGGTTTTGCCGTCGTCCTTGCGGGCTGTGCGGCTTTCGTCGCACGCGGGCTTCTCGCTCCCCATGCGGCAGAACGTCCGGCCGCTGCGGCGCAGGCCAAGGCTAGCGAGGCGCAGGTGCCGCCCGTTTGGGCTGCGGCTGCAGCCAAACCGGTAGAGCCCGGCGAATTTCTCTCCGGGACGGCGATCAAATGGGTGGAGATGAAGGCTGACGAGGCCCCTGCATCAGCGATTTCCGCCAAGCGTCCGGGAGACCGGACGGCCGCTGCGCTTCTGATGGGCGCAACCGTTAGGCGCTCAGTTCCGCAGGGTGAACTCATCACGCAGGATGATGTGCTTTACCCCGGCAATCCGGGGTTCCTGGCGGCTGTGCTGTCGCCGGGCAAGCGTGCGGTGTCCATTCCGACCTCTGCGGTGTCGAGCAACTCCGGTCTGGTGAGTGCCGGCGACTGGGTGGACGTGATCCTGACATTGAAGCGTGAAACCGCTGAAGCCATGGCGGATCAAGAGGACAAAACGAGCGGCATGACAAAGCTCGCTGCTCAGACCATCCTCACCAACGTCCGCGTGCTCGCGCTTAATAACTCAACCGAGAGCATTGCGCCGCAGCCGGAGACGGCTCCGCAGAAGACGGATGCCAAAAAGACGGCTTCGACGGCCGCGCGTCGCGTTGACTACCGCACGATCACGCTTGAAGTGACGCCCATGGAAGCACAGGCGCTCGCTGTGGCTAAGGAAGCCGGAGACCTTCAGGTGTCTATTCGCGGTCTGCGTGAACCGGAGACCAAAGATGCGGCCGGCACCAGCACAGTGAATGAGAAGACCGCTGCCGTCACGCATCTGCAGGATGCCACGGGCATTCTCGGCACGCAGCGGCCGGCCGCTAAGACTGTCATTACCTATCAGGGTGCGGCTGTTGCGCCCGTCACCTTCTAACCGATTGAAGAGAACCATCGTGCAGATTCCACACCTTGAAGATTCAGTCAGCCGTTCTTCCCGTCTGACCCAAAACCGGAAGCCGTCGCGCGCCGTATTTGCGGCAGCCTGTCTGGGCGCACTGCTCGGTCTGGCTGTTTCCCCAGCATCGGCAGCGCTGAAGGCACAGGTTCCGACAGACGTCAAAGTGCTCGAAGGGGCTTCAAGCTTGAAAAACCTCAAGCTCACCAAGCCGACGAGCAGTCTTCGCGTCTTTTTAAAGGAGGGCGCTCTGCTGCAGCTCCCGAGCGCAGCGGCAAAAGTGCTTGTTGCAACGCCGGGCATTGCCTCCTATCAGATGCCTTCGCCCGATCAGGTCTTTTTCTTCGGCACCGCTGCCGGATCAACGACTTTTTATGCGCTTGACGAAGCCGGCGCGGTGATTGCAGCAGTCCAAGTGACGGTTGAACACAATCTCGAAAAATTGAAGGCCGACATCAAGCGGGCCGTGCCGAGTGCGAGCATTGAACTCGTCCCGGCGCTCAACAACCGCATGATCGTGCGCGGCAAAGTGAAGACGGCGCTCGACAGCCGGCGCGTCCCCCAGCTCGTTGAATCCTATTTGGTCTCATCGGCCGCCGCAGGCGGTCCGGGGCAGGGCGGCGAGCAAGGCGGCCAGGACGGAGGCGGTCAGGGCGGCTCCGCCGGCGGTCAGTCGAGTCCGGTCATCAATCAGCTCAAAGTTGAAGTTTCTCAGCAGGTGAATATTCAGGTGCGGGTTGTTGAAGTATCCCGTTCACTCACGCATTCGCTCGGCTTTAACTGGGGTGCGGTGCTCAATACCGGCCGCGGCCCACTTTTCCTCGGCCACGGCACTTCGCAGGGACTCTTCTCCACGCACGCGGCCAACAATTCACACTTTAATCCGGACGGCTCCTTTGAGGACGGCAATGCCAACATTCCGGGGCTGATGCCGGATTCAAACACGGCGGGCGCGGCGCTCGGCGGCATTTTCAATATGGGCCGCATGTCCTTGGGCGTGCTCATAAATGCTATGAGCGAATCCGGTTTTGCTTCGCTCCTTGCCGAACCCAACCTGACGGCGATGTCAGGTCAGCCCGCCGCCTTTGCGAGCGGCGGCGAAGTACCGATCGTGATTATTACGGGCAATTCCATCACCATCGACTACAAGTCCTGGGGCGTGATTCTGCGCATGACGCCGACGGTGCTTTCGCCTAACCGCATTGCAATCCATGTGGCGCCTGAAGTGAGCGAACTTACGAGCGAAGGGCAGGTGATTCTTTCGGAAGGCTCCGTGATTCCAGCGGTGCGCGTGCGCCGAGCAGAAACCACGGTTGAGCTCGCGAGCGGCCAGAGCTTTGCCTTGGCCGGCATGCTTCGCAGCGAATCATCGCAGACCGTGAACGGTGTGCCGGGACTTCGCAACCTTCCCTTCGTCGGCCGTCTTTTTGAATACGAACAGACGCAGGTCGAAGACAGCGAACTCGTGATTCTGCTCACCGCCAATATCGTCGACCCGGTTTCTTCGGGCGATCTGCGCGTGCCGGGACGCGGCATCAATGCCGTTGACGCTTATGCACCGCGTCAGGCTTCAATCGGCTACCTCTTCTAATTGAAACGGATGCGGATGAAAGATATGACACACAACAGCAATCAGCGCCGCTTCAGTCTGAAGACTCAGGCGCGCAAAGGCACGGCAGCGCTCCTGAGCATTGCCTTGATCGCAGCGCTTACGGGCTGTGAAAGTTTGAGCTACATGGGCAATGCGGTTCAGACGGCGGGCGGCTACGCCTTTGACAAAGCCGAAGCAGGGTACCGTGCGGTTGAAGGGCTTGAGACCAAGACCGTTGGCCGTGTGCGTTCCTCGAATTTTGCTCAGACGAGAGACGAGGCGCTCTCCATGAAGGTTCAGGCGAAGTCGCTCTACCTTCGTGCTTCGGCAAACGGTTCGGGTCTCACCGATGAGTCGATCGAGTCCGCCAACAAGTTCCTCTTGTCGCAGGGACCGATCCGCCGTCAGGTGCTTACCGTCGTGCCGCTCTCCGAGCGAGGCGAAAAGCTCGCCCGCCGATTGGCCGAAGCGCTCGAAGAAGCGGGCGCTCAGGAACCCAAGCTTGCCGTCTATGTAAATGAAAAAACCGGCCAGCGCGACTTCCCGGACCGCCGCGTGAGCTGGGACCTGGAGCTCATCAGCGAAGCCTACGTTGTGCATGCGCCGGAGTGCGAGGTGGCCGATCCGACTCGCTGGACGATTGAGCCTTACGAGGCTGTCGGCACGTTGGGCTGCGCCAACAACGCCAACATCGCCATGATGGTGAGCGATCCGAAGGATCTTCTCCGTCCGCGTGCGCTTGAAGGCGCTGACGGCACGGCCAGCAATCTGGCCGTACAGAAATATCAGACGGGTGATCAGGAAGACCTGATCGACATCGACTTCAGCCAGGAGGATTGATCGTGGATAAGGAAAACGAAAACAATGCCTCCGTCGAGGGCATCACGACAGCGGTGTTTTGCCGCGAAGGCGATCTGAAGCAGTTCACCGACGTATTCGCTCGGCTCGGGCGCAGCTGCACAGCCGCTCAGAAGGGCGGCATCGACGAAGCTCAGGCCTGGCTCACGCAGCATGACGCCCCGGGGCTCTTGGTCGTTGATATTTCTGCTTCGCCTTTCCCAGTGCCGGCCTTGGCGGATTTGGCCGCCTTGGCGGGCCCCGGCTGCCGTATTGTGGCAGGAGGCGCAGAAGGTCAGGTCTCTTTAGAGGAATGGATGCTGGGCGAAGGGGATACTCTGACGGAAGTGACGAAGGACTGGCTGAAGGCGCTTCCCGAGGGAAAGGGTCTGGAGAGCAGTGACAGTTTTACACTGTTGCAGGATGCGGAGGGGAATCAGTACCTGTACGGCAACTGTTACCGGGATGAGGAGAGCTCTTCCGCACATCTGTGGAAGGAAGCGGACGGCAGTGCGTTGGATATTACACCACAGAAGTGGCTGGAGCCTATGGATATGGATGGCTATCGGTTCTATGATGCGCCGCAGTATGTGACACTGACAGAGGACGGATTATTAGTGGGACTGTCTTATTTTTCCCTGGATGTTGTATTGGCACAGGACGGAAGCATGGTGAGCAGCCAGGAGAGCGACAGCCTGATCGATAGCGGAACTCTGGCGGATAATAAGTGGGTCAGCGCTGTGGGAGACACGTTGTATCTGGCACAGGCAGATGAACAGGGCTCTGTGAACGGATTGTTACAGATGCAGCTGGATGGAAATAACGGGGCAAAAGCTAAGGGAGTGATTCCCTTTTCCCAGGACAGCTATAGCTCTGCTTATTTCAGTGTACTGGAGGACGGCACAGTCTATGCGGCGGATGCAGACGGATTCTTCCACTGTGATGCTGGAGATACTAACTGGCAGAAGCTATTAGAAGGAATCGATACCAGCTTTTCCATGTCGGATCAGTGGTGCCGGGATATTGTGGCACTGTCGGACGGCAGTGTATACGCGTGGTTTGGAAGTGAGAGCGGGGATAAAATAATGATTTATCGATATGATCCCGATGCGGTGACAGAGGTGACCGAAGAACTGACGCTGTATACCGTAGAGGAGAGCTTCTTTTTACAGCAGGCTGCGGTGCAGTATCATAAGCAGCATCCGGAGATACTGATCCATGTGGATGCGGCAATCTCCATGACGGATAAATACAGCGGAAATGCGGATTATCAGCAGATCTATCAGGATCTGAACACTTCCCTGACCTCCGGCAACGGACCGGATCTCATGGTGATGGATCATCTGAAACTGGACACATATGCCTCTAAGGGCTTGCTGTTGGATCTTCAGGAGGTGCTGCAGCCCATGGAAGAGGACGGAACCCTGCTTTCCAACATTACAACAGCCTATGAAGAGGCGGATGGAAGACGGTATGCGGTGCCGCTGCAATTCGGATTATTGTTAGCTGTCGGCAGGGATGTGCATCCGGAGGAAATGAGCAGCATGGATGCTATTGCAAAGGCGGTATCCGGAAAGACGGAGAGTTATATGGGAGACCGTACCTGCGGCGAACTGGTGGAAGAGTTCTATCCCCTGATCGTCGATGATATTTTACAGAACCGTCAGGTGAATCGTGATACCTTACATCCCTGGCTGGAAGATTTGAAGAAGATTGCGGATAACTGCGGTATCCTGCCTTCCAGAAAAGAAGGCCGTGCAGCGAATATCTGGGATCTGGGATCCGATGTGAGGCTGGTACTTCAGGAGACTGACGGCTTTAATGAGGCAATGATGCCTTATGCAGTGGCGGATCTTTTGAATGCCAATGTGGTCTCCATGGAAAACGCATTTTATCCGAAGATGGTCCTTGGAATCAACAGCCGGAGTGAGCATGTGGAGACTGCAAAAGACTTCCTGCGTTTTGCCCTGTCCGAAGAATTACAGAGCGTGGATACCTATGAGGGATTCCCTGTCAATGCAAAAGCGTTGGAGACGCAGGCTGCAGCAGACCGCAGCATGGCGGAAGCCTATACCACCTATGATATCGACGGCAGCACCGCAGAGTTCGCCATCAAAGCTTACTCTGAGGAGACCGCGAACCATCTGATGGAGCTGTGCAAGGCAGCCACCCTGTGCCTTAAGGAAGACACTCAGATCGAGACTTCCCTGACCGAGAGCTTACAGGCATACCTAAACGGGCAGGCGAGTGTGGAGGAAGCTATGGATGCGGTGGAAGGAAGCCTGAAGATGTATCTGGCGGAGTAGCGCTCCGACCAGCATTCAATAGTCGATTTTCGAACGATTTTATTGATAAAATCGTTCGATTTGTGTATAATATAATTGAAAAGAGAGATTCTCTTTATGAGACGATAAATAGTTATTCTTCAAGAAAGGTGATGATGATATGTCCATTACTGCAACTGAATTAAAAATTAATCTTGGCAAATATCTTATGCTTGCAGAAACAGAGGATATTTATATTACTCGTAACGGAAAAGTTGTTGCAAAATTGTCTAATCCATATCAGGATAGAGTAGATATTGCTAAATCATTGTTTGGCGTTCTTTCAAATGATATGACTCTGGAAGAAGCACGGGAAGAAAGGTTGAATACGATATGAGAGTTTTAGTTGATACTTGTGTTATCATCGATGCATTACAGTCTCGTGCTCCATTTTCAGAAGTAGCGCAAAAACTCTTTATATATTCTGCAAATAAGCAATTTGAGGGTTATATTACATCAAAGTCAGTTACAGATATCTATTATCTGACACACCGTTTAACACATAACGATGTAGAAACACGAAAGATTTTGAGCAAGCTTTTTACTTTATTTCATTTGTTGGATACCACTTCTTTAGATTGCCGGAAAGCAATATCTTCTGAAATTGGTGATTATGAAGATGCTATTATGGTGGAAACAGCAATTCGTTCAGAAATGGATTGTATAGTAACCAGAAATGTAAAAGATTATATGAAATCTTCTGTTAAGGTGTGTGAACCTTCTGCATTATTAAAGCTATTAGAGGAAGAAAACGAAACTGAATAAAAACAAGAAGTGAATTGTTCAAAATGGATAATTTTTGATATGGATTGAAAAATAGCCTTATCCTGAACCGACCTCCTAT
>ERZ779896.996-NODE-996-length-27887-cov-77.125647_pt1 | contig 27887 bp, 16 predicted proteins | sample MGYA00511067_ERZ779896 | MGnify/ENA primary metagenome ERZ779896 (study PRJEB29588, sample SAMEA2161597) | human gut metagenome | biome: human gut; feature: human-associated habitat; material: faeces | place: Denmark | collected 2008/2010 ... | reverse complement strand
GGCTCGAACCCAGGACCCCAACATTAAAAGTGTTGTGCTCTACCTGCTGAGCTACGGATTCTCCGGTACCATCACGGCACAAACCGTTTTGGTGGTGCAAATGTACGGAATATATTTGAAAATACAATATCCGAAGACGTTTTTTTCGTGCGAAGCGCCGTATGGATTCTTTTTTCGATCCTGCCCGTCCTGTCATCGCTCCGGCCGCACGCTCTTTGGTCACTGCGGCCCTGTCAAACTCCACCCATTACAACCTCCGCACGGGATTGCATCAATAATCGGGACGAAAGCCCAACTCCGGAATCCCTGAAATGCAACCGGATGGCTGCGGCTGCGGGCAACGAGGCTGCGAACAGACACAAAAAAGGCGGAACCCGCTTGTGGCAGGTCCCGAAAGTTCATAATGTTGCAAGACTGACAGCACCTCCCTTCTCACGTATCGGGAACGAGGTTCTTCCTTTTTTAAACAGATGACAGGAGGCCTACTCACGCAGGCCTCCTGTCGTAAAATTCAATAACGGCATTTGCGCTGAAAGTGTACACAGGGAATCGAATCCCAATTCACAGGTGTATCCGGATGGGGGACCACAGCGTTCGGTCCGGATACATTACATAATGGGCCTGGGATACATATATTTCCATTTATTACGGATTTTCACCTTCACGAAACCATCGGCAACAAGGTCATCAGAAGCGGGCCCCAGGCCCGGAGGGCCTATGTAGATCAACTTATCCTCGGTTTGCAAATAAACCAGTTCATCCAAATCATCAAATCCCCCCTTCTCATTCAAGGCTGCATATAAACGGGAAATATTACTTCTCACAAACACAGAATCTTCCCGGCCCTTATAGAATCGGGGATAGCAATACAGCGTATCCTGACTCGTTCGACAAAGCCCGAATTCAACACAATACCTGTCATCGACATGCATATAGATCCCGTTTCGCCGATCAACATAAAAATAGTAACAATCCATATAATTGCCACCGGAACTCCAGGACCTTAGGGTATACAAATCCATCTTGGGCTGTTCGAGGTTGCAGAACTCCTCCCGGGACAACCTGGAACGTCGTCTGGGATCGGGGTGGTGAGGGACATAGGATGCACACGAAACCATACATAATGTCACCAAACAGATACAGACAAAATTTTTCATGATCCGGTTTATTTATAGGTTATACCATTCAGCCTGAATATGTTTTTCAGAGTCTGCAACCCAGGCTTTGCGGATTCGTGGATTCTCTCCGGCTGGGCTTTTCAGCATAATGGAGCAGATCGACAGTCCCAGGCTACACATTCTGTCAGCAAATCCGCGGCGGAATCCTGCTGTCTATGATCACTTTTGGCAAGTTACGATAATTCGGGCGAAAAACCAAATCCGAAACTCACTGAAATGCAACCGGATTACCGGATTTGTCACAAAAAGAGGTGTCCGTGTCGGACCGGGCGGAAACTGCTGCTTTGCTGCGGTCGGGAGGTTTTCGCATTCCGACTGTCGACGCGGCCTTGCGGCCGTGAGTTCCAGCCGTTACAACAGAAATTCTGCCGCCGCAATCGAATGGCAGCGGCGTCGAGCGACGAGGCTGCGAACAGTCACAAAAAAAAGACGGCCCCCGCTTATGGCGGGGTCCGAAAGTTCATAATGTTGCAAGACTGACAGCACCTCCCTTCTCACGTATCGGGAACGAGGTTCTTCCTTTTTTAAACAGATGACAGGAGGCCTACTCACGCAGGCCTCCTGTCGTAAAATTCAATAACGGCATTTGCGCTGAAAGTGTACACAGGGAATCGAATCCCAATTCACAGGTGTATCCGGATGGGGGACCACAGCGTTCGGTCCGGATACATTACATCCCGGTTCGTCCGCATATATCACAAAAGGATTACCGACGAATACCCTGTGTTTTGAGAGTCAAGGCATATTCATCAGAAAATGCATGTATTTCCGTTTATTACGGATTTTCACCTTTTCAAAGTCTCCACCACCAATAAGAAGAGCTGATTCGGGCCAGAAGCCCGGAGGACCTACGTAGATTAACTTATCCTCGGTTTGCAAATAAACCAGTTCATCCAAATCATCCAATCCCCCCCTTCTCATTAAAAGCTGCATATAAACGGGAAATATTACTTCTAACAAACACAGAATCCCTATAGTCTTTATAGAATCGGGGATAACAATACAGCGTATCCTGACTTGTTCGACAAAGTCCGAATTCAACACTGTTCTTGTCATCAACATGCATATATATCCCGTTTCGCCGGTCGACATAAAAATAGTAACAATCCATATTATTGTTAGCTAAATTCCAAGACCTTAGGGTATACAAATCCATCTTGGGCTGTTCGAGGTTGCGAAACTTCTTTCGGGTCAACCTGTAGTGATTGGGATCGGGGTGGTGAGGAACGTAGGATGCACACGAAACCATACATAATGTCACCAAACAGATACAGACAAAATTTTTCATGATGCTGTTTATTTGTTATCGGTTATACCTTTCAGCCTGAATATGTTTTTCAGAACCTGCAACCTCGGCACTGCTTATTGAGGATTCTCCCCGTCCGGGGCTTTTCAGTATAATGGAGCAGATCGACAGTCCCCGGCTACACTTTCTGTCAGCAAATCCGCGGCGGAATCCTGCTGTCGATGATCACTTTTGGCAAGTTACGATAATTCAGGCGGAAAAACAAATCCTCTCCCCTGAAATGCAACCGGATGGCAGCGGTTGCGGGCAACGAGGCTGCGCACAGACACAAAAAAGACGGGGTCTGCACAAAAGAGACAGAACCAGCCACAAAAAACGGGACCCGCTTGAGGCAGGTCCCGTCCGATCCATTGGCTGCAGAACGTCTACGAACGCATGAAGAGCAGGTTCCGCGGCCGAAGCCGCCGCCATGCAGCCGGAGTCAAAGTTTCGGCTCCGGCTGCATGTCGAACTCGATCACGGCGCCCTTCTGAAGCTCCGAATAGTTCAGCACCGTCCGGTCGTAGGGCTTGCCGTTGTAGAGCATGCGGCCCACATAGCGGTTGTCGGGGCTGTTGTTCGGGGCGTCAATCTCGACCGTCTCACCGTTCTCGAGATGGATCGTCACCCGGCGGAAGAGCGGCGAGCCGAGCTGGTACTCGTCCGAGGCCGGGCAGACGGGATAGAAGCCCATCGCCGAGAATACATACCACGCCGAGGTCTGGCCGTTGTCCTCGTCGCCGCAGTAGCCGTCGGGCTTGGCCGAATAGAGGCGGTCCATCACCTCGCGCGTCCACCACTGCGCCTTGTGCGGCATGCCGGCGTAGTTGTAGAGGTAGATCATGTGCTGTGCGGGCTGGTTGCCGTGGGCGTAGTTGCCCATGTTGGCCACCTGCATCTCGGTGATCTCGTGGATGCGGAAGCCGTAGTAGCTGTCGTCGTAGATCGGCGGCACGACGAAGACCGAGTCGAGCATCCGCCCGAACTCCTCGCGTCCGCCCATCAGCTCGGCCAGTCCCTCGACGTCGTGGAACACCGACCACGTGTAGTGCCACGCATTGCCCTCGGTGAAGGCGTCGCCCCACTTGTAGGGGCTGAACGGCGACTGGAACGTGCCGTCGGCATTGCGGCCGCGCATGAGTTTCGGCTCCGGATCGAAGAGGTTGCGGTAGTTCTTCGCGGCCTTGTCGAGCAGGGCGGCATCGTCGTTGCGGCCGAGGTGCTCGGCCACGCGGGCGATGCACCAGTCGTCGTAGGCGTATTCGAGCGTGCGTGCGGCATTCTCGGGGATGTTCACGTCGTAGGGAACGTATCCCAGCGTATTGTAGTACTCGTGCCCCAGGCGGCCCGTCGAGCTGACCGTCGGATGCACCTGCATGCGGCCGCTCATCATCGCCTCGTAGAGCGTTTCGACATCCCCGGCGGGGGTCACGCCCTTGAGGATGGCATCCGAGACGACCGACGCCGAGTTGTTGCCCACCATGCAGCCGCGGTGGCCCGGCGAGGCCCACTCGGGAAGGAAGCCGCTCTCGCGGTAGGTGTTTGCCAGGCCGGCCTGAATCTCGGCGTTGACCGACGGATAAACGAGGTTCAGCAGCGGGAAGAGGCAGCGGAACGTATCCCAGAAGCCCGTGTCGGTGTACATGTATCCGGGCAGCACCTCGCCGTTGTAGGGGCTGTAGTGCACGGGCTGGCCCTTTTCGTCGATCTCGTAGAACTTGCGCGGGAAGAGCGTCGAACGGTAGAGGCACGAGTAGAAGGTGCGCAGCTGGTCGATCGTACCGCCCGAGACCTCGATGCGGCCCAGCACCTCGTCCCAGCGAGCCTGCGCCTTCTCCCTGAGCTGCTCGAACGTCTCCTCGCCCAGCTCGCCGAGGTTGCGCAGCGCCTGCTGCTCGGAGATGAATGACGACGCCACGCGGGCCTCGATCCGTTCGCCGCGGCGCGTCGTGAAGTGCACCTTCGCCAGGGCGTGGTCGCCCGTCGCCTCGTGCGCCCCGTCGAGCACCTTGCCGTCGAGCATCACGTCGAAGCCCTCGAACGAGCGGTCGAAGCGGATGACGAACCAGTTGCGGAAGTTCTCGGGCACGCCGCCGCTGTTGCGCGTCGTGTAGCCCACAACCGTGCGGTTGTCGGGCATCACGCGCACATAGGAGCCGCGGTCGAAGGCGTCGACGACCACGCCCGACTCGTCCGATGCGGGGAAGGTGAAGCGCAGCACGGCGGCGCGCTCCGTCGGCACAATCTCCGTGCGGATGTCGTGGTCGGCCAGGTAGACCGAATAGTAGTAGGGACGCGCCTCCTCGCTCTGGTGCGAGAACCAGCTCTGGCGCGACTCCTCGTCGAACTTGTCGGCGCCGCGCACGGGCATGAGCGAGAACTGTCCGTAGTCGTTGATCCACGGCGAGGGCTGGTGCGTCTGCTTGAAGCCCCGGATCGTATGGGCGCCGTAGGTGTAGGCCCAGCCGTCGCCCATCTTGCCCGTCTGGGGCGTCCAGAAGTTCATGCCCCAGGGCAGGGCGATGGCCGGATAGGTGTTGCCCGTCGAGAGCGAGAAGTCCGAGAGCGTACCCACGAGCGTCGAGACATATTCCGAGGGACGCAGCTGCGGCTCGGCATTTCCGCCGGCATCGCAGCGCGAGCAGGAGTTGCCGCAGCAGCACACGGCGGCGGCCAGCAGCAGGGTGAAAAGAGGTCGTATCATGATTTTTCGGTTTTTTCGGATTTTGCGGGTCAGTCAATCGAGTTGAGCAGGTCGACCTTGCCTTCGTTCACCAGCTTGAGGATCAGCTCTCCGAAGAGGGTGTTCTGCCAGGCAAACCAGGCGCGCGTGAAGTTGGCGGCGTCGTGACGCGAGAAGGACTCGTGCATGAAGCCCGTGCCGGCGTCGGTGGTCATCAGGGCGATGATGCAGTCGCGGATCTCGGCGTCGTCGGTCGAGGTGAAGGCGCGCATCATGATGCTCATCGGCCAGATCATCTCCACGCCGATGTGCGGGCCGCCGATGCCCTCGCCTGCCGGGCCGCGCCAGAAGTAGGGGTTGTCGGTGCTCCAGACGAAGCGGCGCGTATTCTCATAGATGGGGTCCGTGCGCTCGACATCTCCCAGGTAGGGCATGGCCAGCAGCGACGGCACGTTGGCATCGTCCATGAGCTGCACGCTGCCGAATCCGTCGACCTCGAAGGCGTAGATCTTCCCGTAGACAGGATGCTCGACGACGGCATACTGCTGCAGGGCGGCAGCCACCTCGTCGGCAAGGGCCGTGCAGCCGGCGGCAAGTTCCTGCTCGCCGTTGACCGTCGAGAGGATCTCGGCAGCCTTGCGCAGCGACGAGACGGCCATGAAGTTCGACGGCACGAGGAACCCGAAGGTCGTGGCGTCATCCGACGGACGGAAGGCCGACGAAATGAGCCCCACGGGCTTCACCGGATTGCCGCGCCCCACGTGGCAGCGCGTGTCGAGCTGCCGGTCCGTGACGCGCAGGAAGGTGTAGTCGCCCGGACCCTCCTTCATCTGCTGGTCGCGCAGCGTCGCGAGGATGTTGCGCATGGCCGCCACCCACTCCGCATCGAAGACCGACTCATCGCCCGTGGTCTTCCAGTAGTGGTGCGCCAGGCGGATCGGATAGCAGTGCGAGTCGATCTCCCACTTGCGCTCGAAGACCCACGGGTCCTGCACGTGGCCCGGGTAGCCGACATCCTCGCCGGCACCCGTCGGGCCGTCGTTGAAGGCGTTGGCATAGGGGTCGATGTTGATCAGGCGGAACTGCCGGCGGATCACCCCGGCAATCATCTTCTGCAGCGCGGGATCATTGCCGCACAGCTGCACGTAGGGCCACACCTGGGCACCCGAGTCGCGCAGCCACATGGCCGGGATGTCGCCCGTGTAGACATAGGTGTCGGGATTGCCCTCCTCGTCCTCGCGGTAGTGCACCGTCGTGTCGAGCGTATTGGGGAAGCAGTTGGCGAACATCCAGCGCAGGCGCTCGTTGGTCAGCAGGCCGCACACGCGGGCGATCTCCTGCTCGACGGCTTCCGAGCAGAAGAGCCGCTCTTCCGCCGCAGGCCGCTGGTCGGCATACTGCTCCGGCTCCTCGGGGCAGTACCACACGTGGGGCTCGTCGTCCATCTCGAAGCGCAGCTCGCCGCCCGCCATCACCTCCTCATGCCCGATCCAGGGCTTCGTGTAGGGGCGTCCGTTGAGCCATACGCGGCGGATGTACTTGTTCTCCGACGAGTTGTTCTCGGCCACGATCGTGAAGGTGCCGCCCGGCACCGCGATCTCCGCGCGGTCGAAGAGCGGAGACCCGAACCAGTAGCGGCCGCCCGCCGGCTCGACCTCGTACATGCCAAGCGACGAGAGAATGTACCAGGCCGACATCTGGCCCACATCCTCGTTGCCCGACAGACCGTCGGGCTGGTCATGATAGAGCGTCGTGAGCACCTCGCGGACCTTCTCGGCCGTCTTCCACGGCTGGCCCAGCATCGTGTAGAGGTAGAGGATGTGGTGGCTCGGCTCGTTGCCGTGGGCATACTGCCCGATCAGGCCCGAAATGTCGGGCGAGGTCTCGGCACCCTCAATCACGGAGCTTACCGTGAAGAGCGAGTCGAGCTTGCCGAGCATGCGGGCCCGGCTGCCGAAGCAGGACTCGAGCCCGGCGACATCGTGCGGTGCGAGCCACGTATACTGCCAGGCGTTGCCCTCGCAGTAGTCGTCGGCGCGGTGCGTCGAGGCGAAGGGGTTGAAGGGCGCTCGCCATCCGCGGCGGCTGTCGCGTCCGCGCATGAAGCCCGTCGACGGGTCGAAGTAGTTGCGGTAGGAGTGGCTCCGCTCCGTGAAGTAGCGGGCATCCTCCTCGCGGCCGAGCGCCTCGGCTGCCCGCGCGGCGGCGCCGTCGGCCAGTGCATACTCCATGTCGTAGGCCACCGCCTCGTTGAACAGGTCGCAGGGGATGTAGCCGTACTTCATCCGCAGGCCGTTGCCGCGGTCGGGGTTCATCGCCGTGCGGCGGATTGCCTCGAAGGCCCGCTCGCGGTCGAAGCCCCCGATACCCTTAACAATGGCGTCGGCGACGACCGGAATGCCCGGATTGCCCACCATGCAGTCGGTCTCGTTGCCCCAGAGGTGCCATACGGGCAGGCGGCCCTGCTCGTCGGCGATCGCGAGCATCGTGTTGACAATGTCGGGCATGCGGTCCGGATGCAGGATCGTCATCAGCGGCATGGCCGCGCGGTAGGTGTCCCACAGTGAGAAGGTCGTGTAGGTCGTATGGCCGGGATTGCGGTGCACGGCGCCGTCGGCCCCGCGGTAGTCGCCGTTCACGTCGCAGAACTCCGACGGAGCGACCATCGTGTGGTAAAGGCCCGTATAGAAGATGCGCCTGGCCACCTCGTCCTGCGTCGTGACCTTCACCTTCGCGAGCTGCGCGTTCCACGCCGCATCGGCGGCAGCGGCCGTCGCGTCGAAGTCCCAGCCGGGAAGCTCCGCCGCAAGGTTCGCCTCGGCGCCCTCGATGCTCACGGGCGAGAGGGCGACCTTCAGCATCAGCTGCTCGCCCTCCGCCGTAGCGAAGTTCACGCGGGCATAGTGCTCGCCGACCTGCTCGAACGAGGTGAAGGGGCGCGAGAACTCGGCGACAAACCACACGCGCTGGTCCTTGGCCCAGCCCGAGGAGTAGCGCCAGCCCACGAGGCGGCTGTCGCCCGACGGCTCGATGTGGGTCTCGGTAGCCTTGTCCCAGCAGCCGCCGTTCTCCAGGTCGAAGATCACCGCCGCGTCGTCCGCAGCGGGGAAGGTGTAGCGGTGGAAGCCCACGCGCGAGGTGGCCGTCATCTCGGCCGTGATGCCGTAGCGCACGAGCGGCACCGAGTAGTAGCCCGGACGCACGACCTCCTTCGTGCGGTCGGCATAGGACCACAGCCCCGAAGCGGGGTCCTCCTCCGTGCCGCGGGCGCAGGTCACCTCGCCCACGACGGGCATGACCGTCACGTCGAACAGGTCACCGATGCCCGTACCGCTCAAATGCGTGTGCGAGAATCCGATGACCGTAGAGTCCGACTCGTGGTAGCCCGAGGTCCAGTCCCACGCCTGCGGGATGCTCGTGGGTCCGAGCTGCACCAGTCCGAACGGCACGTTCGCGCCTACGAAGACGTGGCCGTGGCCGCCCGTACCGATCCGCGGATCGACGTACCGCGTCAGGTTGTCGTCGGCCGCGGGCTGCGCACAGGAGGCCAGCCCGAGAGCCGCAATGAGGAAAATTCTTGACAGGTTCATCTGTTATTTGTTCGTTTCGTTGTTGAGTTCAAAGGTCAGTGTGCCGCCACGCAGCAGTTCGTCGTGCGTGAGGCGGTATTTCGACAGCGGACGGCCGCCGAGCGTCATCCGCCGGATGTAGCCCTCGCCGTGCTTCTCGATCGTGAGCGTGCCCTGCGGCGTGTCGATCTCCGCCCGGTCGAACGTCGGGGCCGTCAGCGTGTAGGCCGCCTCGCCCGGACAGTCGGGATAGAAGCCCAGCATCGTGAAGACCGCCCAGGCCGACATCGTGCCCGTGTCGTCGTTGCCCGGGATGCCGTCGGGCTCGACCGTGAAGTAGCGCTCCAGCAGACGCCGCGTCTCGCGCTGCGTGCGCCACGCCTCACCGGGGAAGCGGCTGAAGAGGTACGCATAGGCGATGTCGGGTTCGTTCGCCGGATCGTAGAGGCCCTCGTCGAAGACCATTTGCAGCTTCTCGACGAAGCGTTTGCGTCCGCCCATGAGCCGGACCAGCCCCTCGACGTCGTGCGGCACGTAGAACGTGTAGTTCCAGGACGACCCTTCGTGGAAGCCGGGCGCCGCCGAGAAGTTCTCGCCGGCCTTCGGATCGAAGGGCGTGAGGAACGACCCGTCGGGCAGGATCGGTCGCAGCGTGCCGTACTCCCTGTCGTAGTAGTGGCGGTACCCGAGCGAGCGTTCGCGGAACAGGCGTGCATCCTCGCGGTGGCCGAGCGAGTCGGCCAGCCGTGCCAGCGCCGCATCGGCGACGTAGTACTCCAGCGCGTGCGAGACGGAAACGTCGCCGGCCAGGTCCTGCGCATAGAAGCCCAGCGGGATGTAGCCCCGCTCGATGTAGGGGTCGATGTCGGGCCGCAGGAGGTTCTGCGCACCGGGCGTCGTCGCCGACTTGCGGAAGGCCTCGTAGGCGGTCCCGATGTCGAAGTCGCGCAGCCCCTTCATCCACGTGTCCGTGATGACCGGGATGGCCGGGTCGCCCTCCATCGTGAAGGTCTCGCGCCCGTAGAGTTCCCAGCGGGGCATCCAGCCCCACTCGCGGTAGATGTCGATCATCGAACGCACCATCTCCACCTGCCGCTCGGGGTAAACCAGCGTCAGCAGCTGGTGCACGTTGCGGTAGGTATCCCACAGCGAGAAGACCGTGTAGCGCTCGCCTTCGGTGACACCCACCTCGCCCGAGCGCTCCATGAGCGGATACTCGCCGTTGACGTCGCTGAGCAGATTCGGGTGGATCAGCGTGTGGTAGAGCGCCGTATAGAAGACGCGGCGCTGCGCCTCCGTGCCGCCCTCGACACGGATGCGGCCCAGATCGGCATTCCACCGTCCGAGGGCCGCCTCGCGCAGGGCGTCGAACGACTCTCCGTCGGTCTGCTCCGCCTCGAGGTTGCGGCGGGCATTCTCCGCCGAGACATACGAGATGCCCATGCGCACCTCGATCTGCTCGCCCGCCTGCAGGTCGTCGAACGTGAACCAGTAGCCGATGTCGTCACCCGCCAGCTCGCGCCCGTACTCCGTGTAGAGCTTGTACCTGCCGTTGTCGGGCGTCCATTCGGCCTCGACGCCCGTCATCTTCCGCTGCTTCTTCCAGTAACCCGCAGCCGACGGGGTCTTCGAGACGCGCAGCACGAAGTAGACCGGAAAGACCTTCTGCGGATTGTAGCAGAACGTCCCCAGCAGCTTCATGCCCTCGATTTCGGTGGCGCTCACGCGGCGCACCATCGCCCCGGACTCGTTCGTCAGCCCCTCGCCCAGGTTCAGCAGCAGGTGTCCCTCGCCGCCCGGGAAGGTGTAGCGCTCGACCGACGTGCGCGGCGTAGAGGTCGCCTCGGCGCGGATGCCGTACTTCGAGAGCGTCACGGCGTAGTAGCCCGGCGAGGCCTCCTCGTCGCGGTACTCCGAGCCGTAGTTGCGGTAGTCGACCTCCAGCTCGCCGGTCGTGGCCATCGTCAGCAGCGAACCCATGTCGGGGCACCCCACCCCGCTCAGGGCGCCGTGGGCAAAGCCCGTGAAGAACTTGTTGTGGTACTCGTAAGGGGTCGACCACCAGCGTGCGTCCTTGTCGTAGCGGTTCTCGGCGGAGCCCATGACATTGAAGGGCACAACGGCCATCATGCCGTTCGGCACAACGGCCCCGGGATTCGTCGTCCCGAAGTTCGTCGTCCCGACGAAGGGGTCCACATACTCGGCGGGAGTCTGCGCAAGGGTGGGCGCCGCACCCAGCAGGAGTGCGAGCGCCGCCGTCCGCAGCATTCGTCGCGCGCCCATCAGAGGATCGAGTTTTTCTTCGTGAACTCGATGATCTCGGGGATGTAGCCGAAGGCCAGCCCCGTCACCGTATCGGCGCAGCCGTAGTAGATCGCCACGCGCCCCGTGGCGGGATCGTGCAGCGAGGCGCACGGGAAGGTCACGTTGGGCACGTCGCCCATGCACTCGTAAGTCTCGCGCGGCGAGATCAGATACGGACCGCTGCGGGCCAGCACCTTCCACGGCTCGTCGCGGTCGAGCAGCGCCGAACCGAAGGCATAGACATAGCCGTTGCACGAGCGCAGCACGCCGTGGTAGAACAGCAGCCACCCCTCCGAGGTCTCGATGGGCACCGGACCGGCACCGATCTTCATGCACTGCCAGGCCGAGAGCTCGAACGCGGCGGGCGCCATCACATGGCGGTGACGGCCCCAGTAGGTCAGATCGGGGCTCTCCGAATAGAAGATGTCGCCGAAGGGCGTATGTCCCGTGTCGCTCGGGCGCGACAACATCGCGTAGTTGCCGTTGATCTTGCGCGGGAAGAGCACGCCGTTGCGGTTATAGGGCAGGAAAGCGTTCTCCAGCTGGTGGAACGTGACGAAGTCGTCGGTCCACGCCACACCGATCGTCGGGCCGTGGTAGCCGTTGCACCACGTCACGTAGTAGCGGTCGCCGATCTTCGCCACGCGGGGGTCGTAGCCGTAGACCCACTCCCCCACTTCGGGATCGGCACCCGTCAGGCGGATGTCCTCCTCGTCGATGTCCCACTTCAGGCCGTCGACCGAGAAGCCCACGTGCAGCCGCATGCGGCGGTTCGTGTCGTCGCAGCGGAAGACGCCGGCGTAGTTGTACGCTCCCTTGCGGAAGGGCACGACGGCCGAGTTGAAGATCGAGTTCGAGGTCGACAGCGCGTCGCGTCCGATGATCGGGTTCTTCGAGTAGCGCCACACGACGCTCCGGCAGCCGGCGGGACGCTCCTCCCACGGCATGCCGGGCTGGGCTTCGCCCATGATTTCAAGTTTCGATTGCATTGTGATAGATTATTTGGAATTTGTCTGTTCGTTTCAGCGGATAATGATCTCGTCCGTAAAGAGCCAGCCGCCCGCACGGCCGTTCGATACGGCATGGTAACGCACGTAGCGGGCCTCGTCGGAGCCCTTCCAGGCGAAGGTGCAGTATTCGGGGCGCTCCTCCTCCTGCGGGTAGTCGTTCCCGATGACCCCGAGGCTGCGGAAGGTCTCGCCGTCCGCCGAGACCTCGATCTCGACCCGCGCCGGGAGCCATACCCACGCCGAATACCACTGCATGAAGTCGGCCGCCACCTCGCGGATCGGCTTTACGGCGCCGAGGTCCACCGTGACGTCGACGTCGCTGTTGAGGAAGCCCTGCCAGCGCTCGCCGTAGCTCCACGGCCCGCGCTGCCCGTCGGTCAGCGTCGCGACCCCGTCGGCCGGATAGGAACGGTGCCACGGCGTGGCGTAGCTTACCGGACAGCCGACGGCCAGGTGCTCGACGGGCTCCAGCGACTCGGGCCGCTCGCCCTCCTCGGATTCGAGGTCGAAGGCGTTGTAGCCCGCCTCGCGCGCCCGCTCGGTATAGATCAGCGCCCGGGTGCGGAACTCGTCGTAGTCGCGGCTCTTTTGGGGGCTCCACGCCACCTCGGCCAGGGCGAAGGCCCGCGGATAGAGCATGTATTCGGCCTGCTCCGGGGTCGGGATGTACTCCGTCCAGAGGTTGGCCTGCACGCCCAGCACGCGGTCGCGGCCCGCCATCCGCTCGGGAGCCGGATCATACGAGTAGACCTTCGAGAGGGGCAGGTAGCCCGTGAAGGCCTGCGGCTGGGTCATCGGGTTGTCCTGATAGCCGTCGAAATAGCAGTAGCTGCCGGGCGTCATGACGACGTCGTGCCCCGCGGCGGCGGCCCGGCGTCCGCCCTCCTCGCCGCGCCACGACATCACAACGGCATCGGCCGGGATGCTGCCGTCGAGGATCTCGTCCCAGCCGACCAGCCGGCGGCCGTGCGCCTCGAGGAAGCGGCCGATGCGGTGCACGGCATAGGCCTGCAGCTCGGCCGGCGTCTTCAGCCCCTCGCGCTCCATCAGGGCGCGGCACTTCGGACAGGCCATCCACGCCCGCGACGAGGCTTCATCCCCGCCGATGTGGATGAACTCCGAAGGGAAGAGCTCCAGCACCTCGGAGAAGACCCGCTCCAGAAAGACGTAGGTCTGCTCGTTGCCGAGGCAGAACTCCCCGCTCGTGCCGGGCTCGCCCGAGCACGAGAGCTCGGGATAGACCGCCAGCACCTCCTCCGAATGGCCCGGCATCTCGATTTCGGGCACAACGGTGATGTGCAGCGAGTCGGCCAGCGCCAGCACGTCGCGCACCTGCTCCTTCGTGTAGTAGCCGCCCGAAGCCTCGGGATCACCGCGGCGGGCATAGCGGCTGCCGCCGCGGCGCCACTCCTGCCACGTTTTGCCGACGCGCCAGGCGGCCTCCTCCGTCAGCCGCGGATAGGCATCGATGGCCAGGCGCCAGCCGGCGCCGTCGGTCAGGTGCCAGTGCAGGCGGTTGAGCTTGAGCGACGCCATCATGCGCAGCTGCTTCTTGACAAACTCCACATCGAAGAAGTTGCGCGAGACGTCCAGATGCAGGCCGCGCCAGGCAAAGCGCGGATAGTCGGTGATCTTCTGCGCCGGGATGCGGTCGCCGTACTGCGCATGCAGCTGGAGCAGCGTCTGCAACCCGTAGAAGAGCCCCGCCTCACCGTGCGAACGGACCGTGATGCCGGCCGGCCGGATGGCCAGCACATAGCCTTCCGCAGATGCGGGCAGCGAATCGCCCTTCGAGAGGACGAGGTGCAGGTAGTTCTTGGCCGCGTGGCGTTTGCGCGCCTCGCGCACACACTCGATCGGCGTCGAGAGCAGGTAGTCGGCCAGCGGCCGGGCTATGGAGTCCGGAGCATCGATCCACAGCGACAGGGGCTCATGAATCTTGAAACTGCCCGGATATTCGCGCACGGCGACGGGTTCGGGAAGCAGCGCATTCTCCTGCGCGCTGCGTTCGCAGGCGCCGCACAGCAGCAGCGTCGCGACAAGAAACAGAAAGCGATTCGGGAACATGTGGAAAAACCGATTGCGAGGCCGACTGCCCGGCCCGGGGATTGCGGACGGCCCGGGATCGGAGGCCACTCCGCCACGGCTCCGTGCGGCAGGCGTCCGCACGCCGCGCAGCCGGCAGGAAGCATCAGATCGGGGTCCGTTCATTTTGTTCATGCAGTTTTGTCCAAAATTACGAATAAATACGCAAAAACGAGGCTTCGGGTAGTCAAAAAAACGGAGACTTTCCATTTCTGACAGAAAGTCTCCGTTCGAACATCGGCTTCACGGTGCCGGTAACGGCACCGCGAAACACTTAATTATTTGCCATATACCTCGAATTCGGAAACATAGCAGTAGTATCCCTTCACGGACTCGAAACGGATATAGCGGGTATTCACCGACTTGAGAAGACCGATATACTGGATGTCGGTACCCGAGTCGTCGGTGTTCAGCTCGCCCTGCGATACCCACACCTTGCCGTCATCCGACGTCGAAATGGCATAAGCATCACCCAGATAGAACGCCCAACCGGCATATCCCTTGATGCAGAATCCGTATACGTCCTTGGCCGACTGCATGTCGATCTCGAAATATCCGTCGTCATTATACGAATAGGTGGAATCGTCGAAAATCACACTCGCTGCGCTTTCAGGCACCGTCGTCCAACCCGTCGTATCGTACTTCGTCCAGGACGGATCCATGGCGCCGTCGAGGAACAGGAGACGGTCAAAGACCTTGACGATCGTCATCGTGCAGGCAGACTGCTCCTCCGAGATGGCGACCGTAGCATCATCCGATGTGACGGCAGCCGTCAGCGAAACCGTATAGGTTGCCGGATCGTCGTTGCCCTCGAGGAAATCGTCCGTGGCACCCCACGTCACGACCTCTGACTCCAGTTCACCGGCCGCGATGGTCACCTGCGACTCCGAGAAGCTCTCATACGACTTGTAGTCCTCGGGCGTACCGGTCGACGACAGTGCAAAAGTCACGTCGTTCAGAGCCGGCTTGTCGAGCACGATCTTGAACTCGTAGCTGATCGGGTCCTCGGTAACGATTTCGCCGTCAAGGCATCCACGCTCGAAAATCGCCTCATTGCCGCCGTCCGTTCCCACTACCGATGCGGTCGAAAGGTAAGCCTCCTTCTCGACCTTCACCCGGGCCTCGGTCTGCGCCAGCTCCAGCTGCGAACCGTCAGCGCTGACCAGACGCACACCCAACTCATAGGTTTGGGCCGTAACCTCATCTGCCATGAACGAGGTGTTCTCGTCCACCAGACCGACCGTCACCGATGCCGAAATGCCTCCGGTCGGAATAAACAGCTCGGTTTCGCTGATCGTAACCAGTTCCTCGGGAATGTTCGAGATGATCGGCTCGACCACGAAAGAGGCATCCTTGGGGCTCGGCGTAGAGAGCGAGAAGATGTACGTGCGCGTCAGCGCGCCGTCCAGTTGCAGTTCACCGGTCCCTGCCGCATAGGTCGCCTTCACGGTTGCCTCGGCGGCGTTCTCCGCATCCGCGATGACAACGCCGACCTCTACATCGGGATATCCGGCCAAATTCAACTCCTCCTCCTCGCGGCAGCCCGCAAGCATGCCGCTGCCGAGAACCAGTGCGGAGAGGAGCGTCAGTTTCCAAATATTTTTCATGGTTGTAGTCGTTTTAAGTGGTTATTACAGATCGTCGGGGAAAACATACGGCTTCGGATCGTTCTTCTTGTAGAAGGTCGTCGGATAGGCCAGCGGCGAGCCGTAGAGGGTCTCCACACCCGACAGCATGGAATACGAACGGGCGAAGTTCTCCGGTGCGAGCGCGAAGCCCATGAACCAACCGTATCCCCTATCAAGAATAGACTGCGCCCTGGATGAGGACAGGCTGCTGATTCCCAAATTGAATTCAATCGAAACTCCCGAACATTTCGAGATGCTCATGTTGCCGATCGGAGAGGACGAACCGCCGTAGTTGGCTACCACCACGTCGATCCATTCGTCGGCATCCACGCCGTCCACGCTCTCGGCTCCGTACATAGCGCCGTAATCGAAGACCGTCACCAGTTTGTCGGGCATCAGCTGCTTGGTCTCGTAGCACAGGCGTGCGGCGGCATCCTGCGAATGCTGTGCGAAGTAGGGATTCGACAGATCGGGCGAGGTCGAGTACTCGTCGTCGTAGTTCACGCCGTCAAGGTTGTAGGCGTAGACGTACTCGGCCACTTCGGCGGCGAAGTCACGCGCACCGATATCGGAGAGCTGCGCCAGACCCGACTGGTCGTGGTTGCCCAGCAGACCCAGCAGCACCTTGATACCGCGCTTGCGCAGCGGCTGGAGGTAGGTCTCGTTGTTGTCGAGCAGGAACTGCACGTTCGGGTTGCAGTTGACGTAGGCGCGTCCGGCTGCGGCATCCCAGTTGATGTTGGCGGCAAAGAGCACCACGACGTCCCACAGCAGCTTGCCGTTCTCGAGCTTGAAGGTCAGGGCGTTGAGCGGGTTGGTACCGTTCACCTCGAAGAAGAGGAATCCCTTGGGGTGACCTTCGCCCTTGTCGCAGTCGGCAAAGTTCCCGGCCTGCTCCGTATCGCCGTTGATGAGGTAGAGGCAGTGCGATGCCTCCTCCTTGAGCGTGATGCCATCGGCCTTGACGACCACCGGAATGGCGTAGACGACACCGGCAGCGAGTTCCGTGCTCGGCGAAACGGTCATCGTGGCCGTAGCCCGGGTGGCATCGGTCTCGCTCACGGTGAAGGCGCCGTCGTTGGCGAACGAAACCAGCGTCTCGGGATAGAGTTCGTAGGCGGTGCCGTTGGCCGCGTTGTAGCTTTCAAGGTAGGCGGCGTCGACCGAAGCCCGAGCCGAGAGCGTACCCTCGTAGGCGCGGGTGAGGCCGAACGACAGCGTGGCGGTGTACTCCTGACCGGTCGGGGCGATCGTCACGACCGACTGATTGCTGGCCTGATCCAGCAGGTAGCCGTTCGTCTCGTAGATGGTCTCGTAGGGAGTTTCGTCGATCGGCTTTCCGGCCTCGATCTCCTCGGAGCACGCAACTCCCAGCAGCGCACCGGCCACAAGGGCGGCAGCTGCAAACGTGCGGATTCTGAAATATCTGAAGTTCATGACAGATTCAATCTATTGGTTCGACTTGAGATTATTCGGGAAGCTCGACATTCACCCACGTCGGCGTACCCTCGCCGGTCAGATTCGTGCCGTTGCCGGTTGCGTCGTTGATGACATTGCCGCTACCCTCGTTGAATTTCCAGTAGGCCAGCAGCCCGTCGGTCGTCGGATCGACCGTGTACATGCTCGAAGCGATCTGCTCCTGCGTGCGCTGCACGGTCCAGATGCGAAGCTCGGAGATCTCGCCGGGCAGCCAGCGGTTGTCGTCGTAGGACTTGCCGACATAGCAGCCGCTATTGAGCGATACGCTGCCGCTTGCGGCGTTGTCGGAGGCCACGACCTCACCGTTCTGGTAGTAGATGCGCTCGCCGGTCGTGGCATCCCATACCACGGCGATGTGAACCCACTCGTTGACGGGAAGACCCGGTGCCGCATTGGGCGACGGCCAGTTGCCGTTGGGGTTCACCAGCTGGAGCTGGTTGCTCGGACGGTCGGCATCGCCGATACGGATCAGGAAGTTGCCCTCGATGCCGAAGACGGAGCTCAGCACGGAGCCCGAACGGCCGTCGTCCCAGTCGGCAACGCGGATGAGCGCCTCGACGGTGATCGTCTTCAGGCCGCTCACGTTGACCGAGCTCGACCAGTTTACCGGGAAATACATCTCCGAGATGTCGGCCACGACGTTGATGAGCGCGGCGCCCTTGAATATGAAGTAGACCGTGCGCGTGCTCTCGAGCAGCGAGATGCCCTGAATGTCGGCCACGGTGACGGGAAGCACGTAGCGCAGGTCACCGTTGAGCTCGTTCGTGTTGGTGAAGTTCACAACGATGTCGTTGCCCGTCACGTTGCCCTTGCCGATCGAGATGACCTTCTCGGGAATCGAGAAGTACTCGGCGGGCAGACCCACGGCGTTGTCGCCGTAGACCATGTTGTAGCGGGCGGCCATGTCGGGACGGCCCTCGAAGGTCACCGTCACGTCCTCGGGTGCGGGCAACGCCAGACGGGCCGAGATCGTGCGCGAGTCGCTGACGATGTCGTCGCGGATGAGCAGGTCATCGGTCAGCTGGGCGGACGAAATATAGAGCTTGTTGTCGAAATGATGCTCGGCGGGATCCTCGTTCTTGCACCCCGTGAAGGCCACGGCGGCAAGCAGGAAGAGCGTCAGCGATATTTTATCGAATTTCATGGCGTAAGTTAGTTTTTAGGTGAAGGATTCATGATGTCGATGGCCTCACGCAGATGGAAGTAGATCGGCGTGTTGTCGTAGTAGTCGTACTGCGCATTGAGGATCAGCATGCCCGCACGCGTGAAGTCGGAGGGCTGCCCTACCCAGAGTGCGCCGCCGCGGATCGACCGCTCGGCATTGCCTTCGGCATCCGTCGTGCCGAGGTATCCGTAGATCTTGTCCTCGTCGTTGTAGCGCGTCGTCTCGGTCGTGACGATGAAACGGTCCGCAGGCACGTCCCCGCTGTCGACGGCGGCGCTCGCGGCGATGGTCATCTCCGAGAGGTTGCTGGCCGACGTGGTCTCCAGAATGATGTAGTTGCAGTCGGCAAGCAGCGGCTTGTTCGCGGCAAGCACATACTGGGCGAGACCGCGGTAGGCGAAGAAGGCCGACTTGTGGCTCTCGCGCCACGTGGCCACCGTATTGAAGAAGGCGGCCTGACGGGCACTGTACTGTGCCAGCGTCTCCTCGGTCATGCTCGCCGTCGAACGGCCCACATAGGTGAAGACCAGACCGTCGTAGCCCCACTTGTCGCACAGGCCGAGCTGCTCGTTCGTGCGGTCGGCAATGTAGGTCAGGGCCTGCTCCTCGGTCAGCGTGGCATCGGCCTTGACCATCTCGGTCCACTCGGCCTCAATGGTCGCATAATCGATCGCATAGCCGACGCGCGTACCCTTCTCGCGCACCTTCTTCATCTCGCTCACATAGCCGGCATGCAGGTTGTCGGGGTTGTTCAGCAGAATGACGTCCAGGCTGTCGGGCAGTACGGTGAGCCGCTCCGCCTGACGCGTCGGGCCGTTCGCCACGTTCTCGAACGAGGCCATCGCCACCTTGTGGCTGCCGGCCTTGTAGGCCTTCAGGTTCTTGACATAGTCCGCGTAGAGACCCTGATCCATCGAAGGGGTCTTGATGTCGAGACTCTCATATTCCGTCCACTCGCTGCATGCGGCCAGCAGCAGGGCCGATGCGGCAAACAGAGAGGAAAAGCGCAAGCCTTTTTTCACGGTATTTTTCATGGTTTTCGTTTTTCAGTTGGTTAGTTCTTTTTCGCCCACCACAGGTCGGTCGACATCAGGTCGGGACCGCCCAGCAGCGTGGATACGGCATTCTGTACGTTCTGTGCGTTGCTGACGTACTCGTCGTGCGGGTAGCGCATGCGGCGTGCACCGCGGTTGGAATCCACCTCGCCGTTGCTCATGTTGCCGGCCGCGGTGGCGGGAATCAGGTGCGGGTAACCCGTGCGGCGGTAGTCGGCCCAGGCCTCGTTGCCCAGCGGATAGTTGGCAATCCACTTCTGGATCAGGATGCGCTCCTGCATCTCAGCCACCGAACCGTCAACCCATTTTACCGAAAGCGTCGAGAGCTGCACGTTGTAGTCGTTCGAACCCGACGGATCGTCGTAAAGCTCGGGCAGAGCCGTCTCCTGAGCCAGGTAGGTATCGGCACCCGTTACGCCCCACTGCTCGAACGACAGGCGGACACCCTGCTCGTAGAAGTCCTTGGCCGTGCCGCCCATGTTGAAGCCGTAGACGGCGACACCCTCGGCGCGCAGGAAGGCCACCTCGGCGGCGTTCATCCACTGCAGGGCATCGTTGGCCTTGATGTTCGGGCCCGAGAACTTGTGACCGATAGAACCGTGCTCGGGAATCTCGATGCCGTGGCGAAGACCCACGTAGTCGTAACCCTCCCACTCGCTCTTGGTGAAGTACATCTCGCGGCGCGGATCATCATATCCGTTCATGTAGCAGATGATGTCGGCTGCGGCGTGCGTATCGCCCGTCGAGGTGCAGGCCGTACCGTCGTCGTGCGTGGAGACGCGGTTGTAGTTCACGGCCACGTAGAGCGGGTTCTGCACGCTGCCGAAGTAGTGCCATGCGGCGTTGTCGGCGTTCGACGTGATCAGACCGCCCGGATCGTTGACCGCCTCCTCGGCCTTCTCGCGGGCCACATCGGGCTTCACGTTGGCGATGCGGATGGCCAGACGCAGCTTGAGCGAATTGGCGTAGCGGATCCACTTCTTGATGTCACCGCTGTAGACATAGTCGGCCGTCGCAACGAGCTTGTACTCCGAATTCTCGTTCAGCGTGGCGATCGACGCGTCGAGCTCGTCGAAGAAGGCCATGTAGATCTCCTCGACCGAGTCGTAGGGGGTGTTGATGCTGCCGTCGGCACCGATCTTCGAGTAGGGAATCGGGCCGTAGGTATCCGTGATGCGGTGCATGGCGGCCACCTTGATGATGTTGGCGATGGCCATGGGCACGGGCGAACCGGTCTGCTCCGACACGGTCTCGATGATGCCGAGGTTGGTGTAGATCACCGGAATCACCTTTTCCGACTTGAGCAGCACGTTGGTCCAGTCGTCCGTCGGGTTGTAGTTGGAGATGGTGTTCTCCCAGCCGGCATTTGCCGGGGCGAAGTAACCGGCCAGCGGACCGCCCATCAGGGCCTCGGTGAACTGTGCCGTGTTGACATCCGACGAGATCACGCCGCTGGCCAGCGAGTTCATGGCCGAGCCGAGCGCATAGTCGTCGGCGGTCAGGTCACCCGGCTGATAGGGGTTCGAGTTGATGTCCAAATAATTCGCCGTACACGACACCGTGCCCAACAGCAGCGCTCCGGCAAATATCTTGCTGATTGTATGTTTCATGGTCGTAAGTCTTTAGAATTTGAGTCGCACGTTGAAGCCGATGTTGCGCATCGAAGGCATCATGAAGTAGTCGATACCCTGATAGAAGTTGCCGGTCGTGGCGATGCTTTCGGGATCGAACGGAGCCTTGTTGTAGATCATCCACAGGTTGCGGCCCACGAGCGAAACGGTGATCTCGCAGACGCCGCGCAGGGCCTTGCGGGGAATCGTATAGCCGATCGAAGCCTCCTGCAGACGGACGTTCGTGGCCGAGTAGGTGTAGTACTGCGGGATCGAGTTGCCGCTGCCGACGGTCGTGTACCATACCTGCGGATCGATGCGGTCGCCGCCGTTGATCGACACGTAACCCAGGTCGCGGGCTGCGGCCGTAGCCTCCGACACGCCGTAGTTGTCGAGCATGGCCTGCGTGCGCGAGAAGACCACGCCGCCCAGACGGGCCGATACCATGAATCCGAAGTTGAAGTTGCGCCAGCGGAAGTCGTTGCGCCATGCCATGTTGGCATCGGGCAGCACGGAGCCGAGCTTGATGTAGCGGTCCGACGAGAGTTTCTCGGTGGTCAGCTTGCCGTCCGGATCGATGTAGATGTTGTTGTTGCTGTCACGCTTCAGGTCGACGAGCGAGTAGAGGTCGCCCATCGTGCCGCCCTCCTTAAGCAGGAAGCGCGTGTCGCCCAGACCGCCCATGTTCAGCAGCGAGAGGTTCAGCGTCTCGCCCGTCACGGGGTTCACGGCGTTGTCCGACAGCGAGAGGATCTTGTTCTCGTTGGCCGAGAAGGTGTAGCTCGTATTCCACGAGAACTTGCCCCACGTGTTGCGGTAGTTGAGCGCGAGCTCGACACCCTGGTTGCGCACCGAACCGGTCTGCAGATAGATCTTCGACCAGCCCGAAACAGGCAGCTGCGGGTCGAACGTCTGGTTGGCGGTCTTGGCGTTGTAGTAGGTCACGTCGAGTTCAAAGTGCTTGAGGAAGCGCATGTTCAGACCGACCTCGAACGACTTGGTGCGCTCGGGCTTCAGGTTCTCGATCGGGTACTGCGTCGTGTTGGCCCACTGCTGCAGGTTGCCCGTCCACTCGTAGCGCGGGTTGGCCAGGAAACGCTCGAAGGCCACACCGACCGATGCGTAGGAGCCGCGGATCTTGATGTAGGAGAGGTTCTCGGGCATGTTCGGGATGATCTGCGAGAGAACGACCGAAGCACCGACCGAAGGATAGAAGTACGACGAGGTGTTCGACCGGGGGCCTGCCAGCTGCGAAGGCCAGTCGTTACGGCCCGTCAGCGTCAGGAAGTAGGTGTTCTTGTAACCGACCTCGGCCGAGAGGAAGATCGACTGCGTCTGCTCGCGCCAGCCGTCCTGCATGCGCTCCGTGCGGCTGGGCGAGAGGTTCTGGATGGCAAAGAAGTTTGCCAGACCCACCTTCTCGTCACCGAAGGTATCGCCGCCGTCGGCAATCGGACCGCGCACCTTCATGGCGTCGGACTTCATGTCCGAGATCGAGGCACCGAGGTTGGCCTGCAGCGACCAGTCCTCACCGAAGGTCTTGTTGATGTTCACCAGCACGTCGCCGTAGGTCTGGCGGTCCTTCGTGCGGGTGATGCCGTAGAGACCGTTGTTCGAGCTTTCGGTCAGCTGCGTGTTGGTCGAAGCGTAGAACTTCTCGGTATAGTCGTTCACCGAGTTGTCGATGCGCAGACGGCCCGAAATGTTCAGCCAGTCGAGGATGTCATACGAGAGCTGTGCGCTGAGCATGTAGCGGTCCTTGTCGTTCTCGCGCAGGTTGCGGTAGTTGATCCAGTAGGGGTTCTGCATCGTCATGCCGGCATCGCCCACGGGCCAGTACTGCGTGTAGAGCTTGCGGGCGGCGTCGTAGCGCTCGTACATCTGGATGTCGCTCCAGTCGTTGCCGCGCGGGAAGAGGTAGGCGCCGACCAGCGGGTTGTTGTAGATACCCTGGTTGGTCATGTTGCGGTCCTCCTGCTTGATGTAGCTGGCGCTCACGTCGAGCGTCATCTTGTCCTTGAGGAACGAGGTCGTGTTGCGGAACGTGAAGTTGTAGCGGTCGTAGCTGTTGTTGGGCACGATACCGCGCGAGTTGACCGAAGCGGCCGAGAAGTAGGTCTGGTTCTTCTCCGTACCGGTCGAGAGCGACACGCTCTCCGTGCCGGTCACACCGACCTGGAAGTAGTCGTCATAGGGGTCGTAACCCTGGTAGTTGAACTTGTTCAGACGGGCGCCCCAGCTGCGCGTCAGGGAAACCTCGTTCGACGAGAGGTCGCCCGTGCCGTAGCGGGTCTGGAACTGCGGCATGACGAAGGGAACCGAAACCTCCGTATTGCTCGATACGGTCACGCTCAACGTGCCGGCCTTACCCTTCTTCGTGGTGATGATGATGGCACCGTTGGCGGCATCCGAACCGTAAAGGGCGGCTGCGGCGGCACCGTTCAGCACCGACATCGACTCGATGTCCTCGGGGTTGATGTCGGCAATGGGCTCCGACGTACCCTGCGAGTTGAACTCCGTACCGGCGCTCGACGTGGCGGAGTACATCGGCACACCGTCGATCACGTAGAGGGCGTTCGACGACTGGAGGATGGACTTCTCACCACGCATAACCACCTTCGAGGCACCGCCGATACCCGACGACGAGGCGTTGATCGTCACACCGGCGACCTTGCCGCTGAGCGAGTTGATGAAGTTGACGTCCTTGTTGGCGAGGATGCTCTCCGAGTCGACCTGCTGGACGTTGTACGACAGGGCCTTCTCCGAACGCTTGATACCGAGGGCGGTCACCACGACGGCGTCGACATCGACGGCCGACTCCTTCAGCGTGACGTCGATGCGCGTGCGGCTGCCGACCGGAATCTCAAGCTCCTCGTAACCCAAATAGTTGACTACCAGTACGGCCGAGCCGGCGGGAGCGGGCACCTGCAGGGTGTAGCGACCGTCGATATCGGTGCTCACGCCGATCGTCGTACCCTTGATAACGACGGAGGCGCCGATCACCGGGTTGTTCGACGAGTCGATGACCTGGCCTTCGACAACGACCGGACCGTCCGTTGCGGGAGCGGTGCGGTTGGAAATCACGATATGCTTGGCCTCGATCTTGAAATCGATGTTCCGCGAGGCGAAAAGCGTCGAGAGCACTTCGGGAACGGGCATCCGGTTCACGTCAAGGCTCACGGTCTGCTTGACGTCGACATCCTTGTTCAGGAACACATACTTGGTCTGCTGCTCCAACTCCCGCATGACCTGTTCAATAGGTACGTTTTTCAGGTTGATGGTTACCAGTTCCTGCGTCTGCGCGAGCGCCGAGAGGCTTCCTGCGCACAGCATCAGGGTTAGTGCGAATCGAAACAGTGTACAGATTCTGTGGAATACTGTTTTATTCATAAATACATAAAATTAAGGTAATAGGTTAGAAATTATCAGCGGCTTCATCATCTATTTTCCCGCGCGGCGTCCGACGTCGGCGGGTCACTTGCGCCGTTCAGAATACAGTTGGCATCATATCATAGGCAGAAACGGTTTTTACGTGTGGTATACTTTTTTATCGATCGGTTCGTATCAGCGGATCGTGATCGTATTGGTCGCCTCGTCCTTCGTGTAGCTGAAGTCGCAGGCCTGCTGCAGGAGGTGCAGGGCGAAATCGACCCCCTCCGAGATGCGGATCTTGCCACTGGCATAGCCGATGGAGGGCAGCTGCGCGCGGTCGATCACGATATGCACGTCGTAGGCGTTCTCAAAGCGCTCCATGAGCTCCTCGAAGGCGACGTTGCGGATGTTGATGTATCCCTCGGTCCAGCAGAGCGCATCCAGGTCGGCGACGCGCGAGGGAACCAGGTGGCCGTTGATGAGGCGGACCATCTCGTTGGGATTCAGGACAACCTGCTCCTGACGGTTTCCGACGAGGTTCTTCGCGCGGATGCGCCCTTCGGCCAGCGTCGTCGTGAAGCGGCCGTTCTCCTCGTCGGCATAGACGTTGAACTTCGTGCCGAGCACCTTGATCTCCGAAGCGAAGGTCTCCACGACAAACGGATGCTCCTCGTCGTGGGCCACGTCGAACAGCGCCTCGCCCGAGAGCTTCACATGCCGCTCGCCACGGGCGAAGAGCAGCGGATACTCCATGCGCGACCCGCCGTTGAGCCAGACGAGCGTGCCGTCCTCGAGCGTGATCGACATGCGCTGGCCGGCCGGCACCTCGAGCACGTTGAGCCGGTCGGACATCTCGCGGTACATTCCGTCGCGGGCGATCATGCCGCCGGCATACCCCGCTCCGGCAATCAGCACCAGCGCCGCAGCCACGCGCACGGCCGCACGGGCGATCCGGCGCAGCGACCACGTGCGGGTCGTCCGACGGGCCGACTCCCCATAGTGCATGCGCTGGAGCACACTGGCATTGAACAGCATGTGCGCGGCATCGAATTCACGCTGACGAGCGGGGTCCTCCGCAAGCCACGCTTCGATCTGCTCCACCTCCTCGGGAGCAGCCTCGTTATTGAAGTATCGGTACAGAGTCTCTTCTTTCATAGCATTAAATAGACGATCGAAGCGGACCTGTTTACAGCAAAAACGGGCCTTTTTGACATAAAAAATATTTTAATAAATATATGAAATTATTTTAACAACTTATCTAACTGATAATTTGTATTTTACAGATAATTCACCCCAGCCGGGAGGGAAAAGGCAATTAAAAAAAATTTCGCCGAAGGGAGCGATTCTCGAAAACGGGTGCTTGCAAATGAGCAAACAAACGATTACATTTGTTTAAAATTTTACCATGCCGGAGAAGTTGCCACATAAGAGAGTGCTCGGCGAAGAGGAGTTCGGACGTCTGTTCAACAAGTGCCGCATCCCCTTCACGACGGTGGCAAATTCCTACGTGCACGATGCCGCCGTCGCGGAGGATCTCGTGAACGACAGCTTCGTCCGGCTGTGGGAAAAGCGGAACGAAATCCTCACGGAGAACTTCGAGGCCTACCTCTTCCAAATCGTCATCCGCAAGTGCCTCGACTTTCTCCGCTCGGAGCAGACCCAGACGAAAATCCGCCAGGACATCCACCACGCAAACAGCCGGATGCTGATGCACGAGATCAACTCGCTCGAGAGCTGCGACCCGGGGCGTCTCTATGCCAGCGAGGTGGAGACGCTTTTCCGCGAATGCATCGACCACATGCCGAGCATTACGCGCGAGGTGTTCCTTGCCAACCGTTTCCGCAACATGACCTATCAGGAGATCGCCGAGGAGCGCGGCATGTCCGTCCGGCAGGTCACCAGCGAGATGCAAACCGCCCTCCAACTGCTGCGCCGCACGCTGAAGGACTACCTGCCGCTGGCGCTGCTGCTCCTTCTCCCCCGCTAAGGCGCACGGCCGCACGCTCCGTCAGAACGGATAACCGATGGCCAGGTGGAATCCCAACCCGTCCTTGAAACTCTGAATGTTATAATAGCCCCGCCTGTCGGGGTTCGGATAGGGCGTGTGGATGCCGATGCCGAGGTCGGCGCGCAGCACCAGGTAGCTGATGTCGTAGCGCAGGCCGAATCCCGTGCCGAGGGCGATCTCGTTCCAGAATCCCCGCCACTTGAGTTCGGCGCCCGGCCGCAGGGGATCGTTTTTCAGCAGCCAGATGTTGCCCGCATCGAGGAACAGCGCGCCGTGGAGGCGCCCCATGATGCCGAAGCGGAACTCGACGTTGGCCTCGAGCTTGAAGTCGCCCGTCTGATCCAGGTAGCCGTTGCGATCGCCCGCGGGCGGACGGTAGCTGCCCGGGCCGATCGACCGCACGGTGAAGGCGCGGATGCTGTTGGCGCCGCCGATGTAGAACTGCTCGCTGTAGGGCATCACCTCGGAGTTGCCGTAGGCATACCCCACCCCCACGAGAAAACGCGTGGCCAGCCAGTTGTCGCGGCGCCCGAGGCGCTGAAAGAACTTCACCTCGCTCACGTTGCGGACGAACTGCGAAAAGCGGTTGCCGAACAGATGCTGCGGCTGCCGCTCGCCGCACAGGCGCAGCACGCCCGCCAGCAGGTTGCCTGCGGCCGAAAAGCTGTTCTGCCAGTAGAAGCGGCGGCTGGCGGTCGCACCGTAGCTCCGGTCGAAGGTATAGGTATACCCCACCGACGGGATGAACTGGTCGCGGAAGCTCAACGCGATGGCCGGATTGGCCTCGAGCGTCTGGTCGAACGACTCGGTTGTGTGCAGCAGCCGGTTGTAGACGAGTTTCAGGACCGTGAGGGTGTGGCTGCTCGACGGCGAGGTGCGGAAGTCGTAGCCGGCCGAGCCGCTGAAGGCGATCAGGCGGAAATAGTCGGGACGGTTCATCAGGTTCAGTCCCAGCTGGAATGAGGTCTTGCGCGGCGCGGGCAGGCGCTCCGACAGGCGTCCGAAGGCCAGCAGGCGCGGCACGTCGAGCGTCGCGTTGAGCCCCAGCTCGTAGGAGTTGAGCCGCGAGGAGCGGCCGCCGGAGTTCTTGTTGCCCGTCTGCCACTCGTAGGAGCCGTCGAGCGCGACGGAGAAGACCTCGCCGCCGCGGAAGAGGTTGTTGTCGGAGAGCTTCAGCGAGATGCCCGGTCCGAGAAAACTGTTCGACTTGGAGGTCACGTCGGTTTCGAGCGAGACCGAGACCGGGTAGTCGAACTGCGCGTCGATGCGCACGTCTATCTCCCGGTCGCCACGCAGCGAATCGAGCGGCGGCACGCTCATGCCCACCGAGCGGAAGACACCGAGCTTGCCCAGCTCGTTGAGCGTGCGGTTCTGCGCATCGACCGTGAAGAGCTCGCCGCGCCGGAGCGCCAGCGCCCGGGCCAGCACCCGCGGGCGGAGCTTCAGCGGCCGCTGG